>Ga0335079_10002258_pt1 | contig 22236 bp, 24 predicted proteins | sample Lox_Sample_33_FD_206719 | JGI IMG/M metagenome (GOLD analysis project Ga0335079, IMG submission 206719) | Soil microbial communities from Loxahatchee National Wildlife Refuge, Florida, United States - Lox_Sample_3.3 | ecosystem: Environmental > Terrestrial > Soil > Wetlands | place: USA... | reverse complement strand
TTGATCTACCTTGCGCGCTTCCTGTTCCTTGTGCATCCGATCAAGGCGTTCCGGTGTGCAGAAGCACGGATAAGCGTGTCCGCTCTTGACCAACATTTGGGCGTGATGCTGATAGATTTCTCTCCGTTCGGTTTGACGATATGGTCCATATTGTCCGCCATGAAAAGGACTTTCGTCCGGTGTAATACCAAGCCAATCTAAACAACGCACGATTACTTCTTCCGCACCGGGAACGAATCGTTTCTGGTCTGTGTCTTCGATGCGCAGAATAAATTGCCCGCCGGTTTGACGCGCGACTAAATATGAATAGAGAGCATTCCTGGCGTTGGCAAGGTGGAATCTGCCAGTGGGCGATGGGGCTAATCGCGTGCGCGCAGGTTTAGTGTTATCCATCATACAACTCCTGATAATCATTACCCCACCCGCCCCTTCGGGACGCCCTCGCCAAATTCTTTGAATTTGGGGAGGGATGGGGAGGGGTCAGAATTCTAGCGGCTTATGCCGCATCACAACACTTTCAACAAGCCCGACGCCAAGCATAAGCGATGCTAAACCGCTTCCGCCATAACTGATGAACGGGAGCGGCAAACCGGACACAGGAATTAACTTCAAGTTCACGGCGATATTCGCCATTCCCTGAAAAAATAACAAGATCGCCACCCCATAGGCAATCATCGAACCAGCCACATCCCGCGCTTTTTGCGCGGCTCGAATACATCGCCATACTATGAAGATTTCAACGAGGATGACCACGATCGCGCCGATCAACCCGAACTCTTCCGCCGTTGCCGAAAAAATAAAGTCGGTGTGGCGGACCTTAAGAAAACGCAGTTGCGTCTGTGTGCCGTGGCCATATCCTTTGCCGAATAATCCGCCGGAGCCAATCGCGATCAAAGCTTGTTCCACGTTATACGTCGCGCCGTAACTCACATTCGGTTGAGGAAGAATAAAGTTGATCACACGCGCTTGCTGGTAGGGTTGAAGGAATGGAAAAGCAATCACCGCCAGGCCAAGTACGGATCCGCCAATGATCAGCAACTGCCGAAGCTCTAATCCGTTAATCCAGAGCATGGCGAAGAAGATGACCATGATCACGATCACGTTGCTTAAGTTCGGCTGAAGCAAAATCCAAATCATCAAAAAGAAGACCCACAAAAAAGCGCGCACGATCCAGGGAATATTACGCGGCTCATTTTGGGTATTATCAAAATAACGCGCCAAGATGAGAATGACAACAATCTTGGCAAATTCAGTTGGTTGAATAAAAAGCACACCGACTTGGAACCAGCGCACCGCACCGAACACGGCTTGCGCGCTAAGGAACAACGAAACTAGCAGGAAGAATGTGACGACATAAATAGGCCAATACAATGCCAGCCAATAGCGATAGTCAACGGCAGCGATAATGAAAATAGCGACGAGTCCGCCAATTGCAAAATAAATTTGCCTGCCAGCAAGCGGAGTTAATTGATCGTTGCCTGCCGCCGCCGAACGAATCATCGCCACGCCTAAGGCAGTGGCAAGCACAATGGCGCCCAGCAAAAGAAAATCGAAATTGCGCCACGAAAGACCGCGCGTCATAACTATCCTGCGCGACGGCGCGTCACGCTCCGTAAAGGAATATCCGCCACCAAGCGCTGGGTGCGGCCATCGTGTTCCAAATCAATTTGAACAGAATCCCGGTCAATATCCACATGACGTGAAATTACCTGCAACAATTCATCTTTCATTTCATTCAGCTCTGCGGATGTTAAATCCGTGCGGTCGTGGATCAACACCAACTGCAAACGTTCTTTCGCGCTCTCGGCACTTTGCTTCCGTTTAAACCATAACATCATCGCCTCCCTGTCATTTTCTGGATGCGATCCCACAAACCGCCTTGTTTATCGAGATCCATGAACGGTACATCCTGGCCCTTGAGGCGGTGAGCAATGTTACGGAAGGCTTGGCCCGCGCGACTCTTCGGGTCCTGCGCGACGGGCGTGCCGCGATTCGATCCAACGATCACGCCTTCATCTTCGGGCACAATCCCAATCAATGATATGCCCAGCAAATCTAAAACATCTTCTGCAGATAACATATCATGCTGTTTGACTAGATCCGAATTCAAACGATTGATGATCAGCGCCGGGGAGTGTTTCTCTTCCGCTTCAAGAATGCCGATCACGCGGTCGGCATCCCGCACCGCGGAAACTTCTGGGTTGGTAATCACCAGCACGCGGTCAGCGGGAGCGATGGCATTGCGAAAGCCGCGCTCAATTCCAGCAGGCGAATCGATCAAAATGAAATCAGCGCTCAATCGAAGCTCATCACAGATCCGCTTCATATCGCTTGGCGAGACTGCATTTTTATCCCGCGTTTGAGCCGCAGGGATAAGATACAACTCAGACAGATGTTTATCGCGTATCATCGCCTGGCGCAGTTTACAGCGTCCTTCAATCACATCCACGATGTCATATACGATTCGGTTTTCAAGCCCCATGACTACATCCAAATTGCGCAGGCCGATATCACCGTCAATACAAACTACCTTATCGCCTTCCATTGCCAGCGCGAAGGCGAGATTAGCAACGGCGGTCGTCTTCCCGACACCGCCTTTTCCAGATGAAATGGTCACAACTTGTGCAGTCATAATTTCTATCCCTTATGAAAATTTCCACGATTCGACTACGATCCGCTCATTTCGGACAAACGCCACCACAGGTCCAGCAATCTGTTTCTCTTTTTTACTGTTTACCACTTGTTCTGCGACCCTCAACTGCATCGGCGCAAAATCAAGCGCACAAACCTTCGCACTTTCATCACCTTTCGATCCAGCATGGACTGCGCCGCGCAGTCTTCCCCAGATGATAATATTTCCTTCCGCAACAATTTCTGCGCCAGGATTTACATCACCCAATATAACAACATGACCAGGAAATTCAACACGAGTTCCGGAGCGTAAAGTTTTGCTGATGAAAAGAGCCGTTTCATTGTTCAGATCCCCGGAAGTAAGATGCATTTCCTCCGGACGCGGCTTGGAAATGCGCGTCGCCATTCCAAGGAGTTGAGCCGTCTGCTCTGTGATCGGAGATTCGCTGATGATCGCCCACAACACAACATTTCGATCCGAGAGCCGGTCACGCAATTCAACCATTTCATTCACATGCAAAATCTGCGTACCGACGTCCAACGCCATGCGCGCACCTTGAAAAAAAGATGGTTGTTGATCCATCCGCGCGAGCAAAGCAGACTGCTGTTCCTCCCAGGGCGCGTCCACTAGGGAGACTAGCAGGCCATCACGAAGACCTTTGATTTGAATAAGGGAATGCAAATCATTCATGGCAGGTATCAGGATACTCGCCACAGATTATAGCATGACTATAAGCATATCATTCAACACGAGGCAGACAAGGTCATCCACCCTGCACAGTCAAAACTTCCAGCCGTATCAACCGCCTCCGTTTTGCGCCAGATCAATAGATTTTAGTTCAAAATATGCCTTCATGACTTTCTCAACTACTGGCGCCGCAACCACTGCGCCTTCCCCGCCGTTATACATGAAAGCGCCAATGATGATTTCAGGATTATCGTAAGGCGCATACGCGATCGTCCAGCCATGAACCGGCCATTGACCAAACTGACATCGGTTCTCCGCCAACGCCACATCATCACAGTACTCTGCACTGCCAGTTTTGCCCGCCACAGCGATAGGAAGTGGATTGTCACCCATAAAGATCGGGTGAAGCGTGCCCTGAGGGTCCGTCACCACGAGGCGCATCCCCTCCTGGACTTCCTTGACCACCTGTGGACTTACGGTTTTATAAATACCGGTTGGATTGCCGCAAGAGCCGCCACATCCATCGTACGTATTGATTTTCGGATCGGTGGTTATATCCCATTTCACATTGGGAACGAAAGGTGAAATTTGATAACTTCCAGCCGGCAATTGATTCGCGGTTATATTATCCGTTAAATCCATCCAATCCTGATGAACATTCCCGGTGCTATCTGTGGTTTGATGAGGTACCCAAAGCGTAAAATCATTTGGATTAAACCAAACGGTCTGCACTTTGCCGTCGCCATTTGTTATTTGCTTGACAATCGTCGGCTGGATTACCTTGCCGTTATCCGCAATAGTCGCCCCCGACATCAACACCTGAAGCGGAGTCGCAAGCACATAGCCTTGCCCTACAGTAGCGATGTATGTATCGCCGGTAGACCAGTTCTCACCTTGATTGATACGTTTCCATTGGGGCGAGGGAATTAACCCACTTGCTTCGCCGGGCAGTTCAATTCCCGAAGCCTGTCCGTAACCTAGCGCGCGTGCATATTCGTCCAAACGATAGATCCCTAATCCAGTTCCGGGAATCTCGTTACCATAACCACCGCCTACTTTGTAGAAGCAAACGTCACTGGAAAATGCAATACAATGCAGAAAATCAATATCCCCAAAACCCGATGGTCTCACATCTGTGATCCAATCCACGAACGGACGCGAATTGCTAGGTCCGCAAGGCTCATTCGGAGTAAACTGCTCACAAAGCAAAAGCTGACCTGGGGCATAAATCACTTTATTGGGTGTAACAACTCCCTCGTTTAGAGCTCCGGTCGCAGCTGAAAGCTTGAAAGTTGAGCCGGGCGGATATTCACTCTGAATCGTATTGTTTAGAAGCGGATGGCGCGGATCCTGACTTAACTGATTGTAATAATAAGATGGAATAAAACGCGCCATCCGGTTATTTTCATAAGTCGGATACGAAACCATGGCAAGGATTTCGCCGGTCTTCGGATTCATTGCAATCACAACCCCACTCGAAATTCGGATCCGAGCAAAATAAGTATTCCAGTAGTTAATCTCGGATAGAAGAGCGGCCTGTGCCGCAGCTTGCAGGCGAGTATCAATGGTCAGTTCGACGTTGAAGCCCGGAACAGCCGCAACAGGCGGCTGGAGATTCCCAAGATCCTGACCGGCTACATCAACCTGTATGACTCTTGTTCCGTTTTGCCCGGCAAGAACATCCTGAAGAGAATCTTCGATGCCTGCATAACCAATCTTATCTCTGTTCGCCACAAAACCTCGTGCGCCCAATTCCTCCTCCAAGGATGCAGGAATTGGCCCCAGAAAACCAATTACATCCGCGGTTAAGGAACCGGTCGGATAATCGCGGATCGGTTGAATCTCGATGCCGACTCCGGGCCAATCCACGGAACGTTCAGATACAAGACGGGCAATATCCTCACTGATGTCACATGCAATTTCAACTGGCGTGTAAGGTGCAAGTGAATCGCCCAGCGCCACCAGATCGGCAATCCCGGGCCCAGGGACACAAGGGCCATAATTCTTGGCGTTATCAAGTGATGCAGTAGTAACTGGACCTCCGACCGGAACTCCTGTTATTGCAGAGACATCTCGGTAGATTCTTTCAATATCCGCTTCATCATCGGGAAGATTGGCAGGCGTGATGACAAGGTTATACGAGGCGGTATTTCGCGCCAGTACGTAGCCATTCCGATCATAGATGATACCGCGCGCCGCAGGAAGGCTGATCTCATTGGTGTAATTATCAATGGCACGTGCTGTCCAGTCCTTACCACCCAAAATCTGTAATGACAAAAGGCGTCCTAATATCAACGCCAAAATAAGCAAGCCAATAATATAAACAACCAACAGTCGTCTGGCTTCAAAGTTGGATGAACGCGGCGTAGAAGAAGAACTCATGCTTTCTCCTCAACCGGAAACACCCAGCTCGCTAAGTCACGCATGAGTCCATACACCGGGATCGAAATGAGGAGGTTGAGCAAAAGACTTGGAAGTGTGACCAAGCCCATCGAATCTCCGAACGGCAAGGGATCACCTGAAAAGCGAAGATAGAGAAAAGATAAAAGGTGCATAAACAAGGTTCCCAGAAAAATCACACTGAACATCGCTAATAATGGCGCTTGCCAAACGCGGCTTTGCAGCACTACTGCGAGCAAAACGACACCGACATAACCAACCAAAGTGACAATCCATGGCATATGCGAAATAGTGCTGATCATAATGCTGGCCAGGAACGCCCATTGAAATGCGGTCGTGACACTTTTCTGCAAAGCCCAAGCCGCAAGCATAACAAGCACAAGGTCCGCATAACCGGCAAGCAATGAAAACTGACTCACAATGGCTGATTGAAAGATCACAACCAACGCAAGCAATGGGATCGCGATAATATTACGCATAATTACTACGGCGACGGTGTGGGGATAAGCGGAGTGATATCCACCGCGCGGAAATTAGTGATCACGAGGACAATATCAAGGCGAGTAAAATCCACGGCCGATTGAACCGTGGCTTGTTGAAACAATTCATAATCCAGTTTGCGGACATTGATCACCTGCCCCACAATCAAATCAGGCGGATAGCCTCCACCCAAGCCGGAAGTGAGAATCAAATCACCGCTTTGAACCGCGGCATTTTGAGCGATCATGTCAAGTGAAATATCTCCGGTCACAGAACCAAGAAGCACCGCATCTGTATTGGCATTCTTGAGATGAACATTGACGGTCGAAGCCGGATCCGTAATCAATTGAACACGCGCCGCATCCGCAATGACCGCGTCGATCCTTCCGACCAAACCTTGATTGGTGACCACAGGCATACCTCGAAGTATGCCATCATTTGAGCCGCGATTGATGATAATATAATGAAGAAATGGACTCGGGTCACGGCCGATGACCGAAGCGGCTTTATAACTGCTCTCAGGGTTGGCGCGTGAAAAATCCACTAGCGCGGCAAGGATTTCCGTCTGGCTGACACGTTGTTGCAAATCAATCACTTGAGTTTGCAATTGAGAAATCTGGGTTTCCAGCTCAGCGTTGCGGGCGCGCAGAGTAACGATATCGCGCGGCGCTGATAGGAATTGCTGAATGGCTTGATAACGGATTGCGAACCAGTACTGGACAGAGCCTAATCCGCCTGTGAATCGATTGGAAACTGGGCTGAAAAAACCACCGAAAGCCAACGCTAAGATTCCCCCGACGATCAAGAAAATAATAGTAGTTTGCAACGAACGAGAAAACAAATCTTTCATTTATTATTATAAGTGTGAGCAAGAAACGTGCGAGTCTGAAATCAGCGGTTGTGGTGTGTACTGCCACGTTCCAAACCAACCAGAAAGCGGCTCAGGTTATCGTACTCTTCGTAGATCAAAGCCGCCCCGCGCACAACACAGGTAAGCGGATCTTCTGCGACCCACACACGCAACTTGAGTTCATCGGTCAAGCGGTCTGCCAGGCCTTGCAATAAAGCGCCGCCGCCCGCCAAACAAATGCCAATATCCATCAGGTCAGCAACGATTTCAGGCGGAATTTCATCCAGCGCATCACGCACAGTATCAATAATGACTTGAACGGAACCCGCCAATGCTTCGCGAATTTCAACGGATGAAATCTCAATGGTTTCCGGCAAGCCGGTCACAAGGTTGCGACCGCGTACTTCAATGGTCTTCTCCGGTTGAAGCGGGTAGGCAGAGCCAATCTTCCACTTGACCTGTTCCGCGATGCCTTCGCCGATCAACAGGTTATATTTATTCCGCACGTATTGAACGATGTCCTGATCCATCTCATCGCCTGCGACTCGAAGCGAGCGCGAGGCAACCACCCCATTCATTGACATCACTGCCACTTCGGTCGTGCCGCCGCCGATATCGACGACCATCGACCCGCGAATATCTCCAATCGGCAAACCCGCTCCGAGCGCCGCCGCGATCGGCTCCTCGATCAACATGGCTTGACGCGCCCCGGATGCCATCACAGCATCATAAACCGCGCGTTTTTCCACTTCCGTTACGCCGGTCGGTATACCCACTACCACCCGCGGGCGTGGCAATGGCACTACACTTTGCTCATGAACCTTGCCGATAAAATACTCCAGCATCACCTGGGTTACATCAAATTCCGAGATCACACCATCACGCACTGGGCGGACCACCAACACATTGCCCGGCGTACGCCCTACCATTTCCTTCGCTTCTAGTCCGATTGCCAAAGGAAGACGTGATCTTTTGTCTATTGTTACCCAGGAGGGTTCATTAATGACAATACCCTTGCCGCGCACGTGAACAAGGGTGTTCGCAGTGCCCAGATCAATGGCTATGTCTAAAGAAAACAGGCCTAGCAGCCAGTTTATTGGGTTGAAGGCCAAGGTAAAGGCTCCTCGATGAGAATCTGCGCAAACCTGCGGCTTGCTTGGAATCATTATATCATACCGCAAGCATTTGCCTTTATGGGTTAAAATATCCAAATGAAAAGATTCTCATTCGTGCGGGAGGAAAAATGTCAAAAATCGCGTTCGTAACCGATAGCACTGCCTATATTCCTGAAAAGCTTACCAAAGCCCATCACATAAAAGTCGCTCCTCAAATTTTGGTGTGGGATGAAAAAACCTATCAAGACGGGGTGGATATCCAACCCGACGAATTCTATATGCGCCTCAAAACCACCAAGGTCATGCCAACGACCTCACAGGTTCCAGTCGCCATCATGCAGCCTATCTTTCAAGACTTGGTTAGCAAAGGCTTTGAAGTGCTGGGCATATTTATATCAGCTAAACTTTCGGGAACACTTCAATCCGCAATTCAAGCGCGCAAAGCTCTGGGCAATGCCGGAGATAAAATCTTTCTAGTGGACAGCAACACCACTGCGATGGCGATGGGCTTTATTTTATTAGCCGCGGCGCGTGCCGCAGAACAAGGCGCGAGCATGGAGGAATGTATCGCTCTTGCAGAAAAAGCCCGAGCGCACGTAGGGGTCTATTTTGCGGTGGACACGCTCGAATTCCTGCATCGAGGCGGGCGCATCGGCGGCGCCACGCGTTTCATTGGGTCTGCGTTGAATCTTAAACCCATCCTTGCTTTAAGAGACGGCCGCGTTGAAGCGGAAGATCGCGTTCGCACAAAAAGCAAGGCGATTGACCGTATTCTTGAATTGGTCAGCAAAGAAGTTAACGGCAAATCCAATATTCGCGTTGCCACGCTTCATGCCAACGCGGAAGAGGAAGCCCGAATTCTGCTCGACCGCGCAACCAACGAGTTCAACGCGATTGAAAGCATTCTCTCGTCGGTTAGTCCGGTAGTCGGTGTCCATGCCGGACCCGGAACAGTTGGTTTGGCGTTTATGGCAGATATTTAAAAATCAAAAATTGACAGCCGCTTCGAAAGCGGCTGTCAATTTTTGTGAAGGTATAATTCAATCATGAAACATCCTGATCCATTGGTGATTGGAATCGCAGGCGGCTCCGGTTCCGGAAAGACAACGGTGGCCCAACAAATCTTAAATCGCGTCGGCGCGGATCAAATTGCTTTTATTCAACACGATTCTTATTATAAAGATTTAAGCGGACTCCCGCCGACTCAACATGCAAATATCAACTTCGATCACCCAAACTCACTGGATACAAATTTACTCATCCAACATATCGCTACCCTCCGCCACGGGAAACCCATTGAAATTCCAATCTATGATTTTTCCACCGACAGCCGCACCAACCGAACCTTTAAGGTTGAACCTCACCGAGTGATCTTAGTTGAAGGTATTCTCATCTTTGCCGACGCCGAGTTGCGCGAACTTTTCGACATCAAAATTTTCGTTGACACCGATTCAGATATCCGCTTCATCCGCCGATTGGAACGCGATATCACCGAACGCGGACGAACCACAGAGTCGGTTATCAAACAATATCAAGCCACGGTACGACCAATGCATCTTGAATTCGTCGAGCCGTCCAAGCGTTACGCGGATATTATCATTCCGCAAGGCGGCTTCAATATCGCCGCGATGGATATGGTGGTAGCGCGTATTGAAGCATTATTAAAATAATCCCAAAACCTTAAGGAGAACAAATGGCAAAACAATGGAACACCGCACCTGCATTGACGATTGATCCAAAGAAGAAATATAAGGCGCACATGGAAACCGATAAAGGCACGATGGTTATTGAATTATTCGCGGATAAAACACCAAAGACTGTTAATAACTTTGTGTTCTTAGCGCGCGAAGGGTTTTATAATGGCGTGATCTTTCATCGCGTTATCAAAGATTTTATGGCGCAGGGCGGAGATCCAACCAGCACAGGCACGGGCGGTCCCGGTTATAAATTCGCCGATGAATTTCATCCGAGCTTGAAGCACGATAAACCCGGCAGGCTTTCCATGGCAAATGCGGGACCGGGAACTAATGGTTCGCAGTTCTTCATCACGCATGTTCCCACGCCGTGGCTCGATAACAAACACAGTATTTTCGGTCAGGTGGTGGAAGGCATGGATGTGCTGATGTCTATTCCGCCGCGCGATCCGATGCGACCCGAATATCCCGGTGTGAAAATCCTGAAAGTCACCATTGAAGAAACCGCCTAAAAAATTTTCGGCGGTCGACTCATTCTTAAACTCAACCATCGCGCTCAACATTCTGCGCGTTCTGGTTTTGTTGATCGTGATCGTCATTAGCGCATATATTTTCACGATCCGCGATCAAGCCGCAAAGTTTGCAGAATATGGATATCCGGGCATTTTCTTGATATCGATTCTTGCCAACGCAACGATCCTGCTTCCCGCGCCGGGCTTTGCAATCGTTTTCGCGATGGGCGGCGTTTTCAATCCATTGATCGTTGGGATTGTGGCAGGAGCCGGCGCGGCAATCGGAGAGCTATCCGGTTACATGGCCGGTTTCAGCGGGCAGCCTATCGCGGAGAAAACAAAAATCTACCAACGCATCGAGAGCTGGATGCAAAGATACGGGATGCTGACTATTTTTGTATTAGCCGCGATTCCCAATCCGTTCTTTGATCTGGGCGGGATGGCAGCTGGCGCGTTGAAAATGCCTATTCATAAATTTTTGATCCCTTGTGTGCTTGGCAAGATCATCAAGATGCTGGTCTTCGCTTATGCAGGCGCATATTCGATTACTTGGTTGCTCAATATTATGAAGTAATTAATGTTGCAAGAATGTCATTGCGAGTGCCCACAGGCGCGTAGCAATCTCAACTAACATGCAAATGGGAGATTGCTTCGCCGGTACGCTCCTCGCAACGACATTCTAAATAAGGAGAATACAATGCATGATTACCAAAAGGTAGATAAATATCTCGAAGCCAATCTCGACAAAAGCATTGCCGAACTATCAAGGCTGGTTGCACAACCCAGTGTTGGCGCGCAGAATTTGGGATTGAAGGAATGCGCGGCGATGGTCAGTGAATTGTTAAAGAAACGCAGCTTCAAAGTTCAAGTAATGGATACGCCCGGTGCGCCCGTCGTTTTCGGCGAACGCAAAGGCAAATCGAATAAGACATTGCTTATTTATAATCATTACGATGTCCAACCCGCGGAGCCATTGGAATTATGGGAAACGCCTCCGTTTGAGCCGTCATTGCGAAACGGAAAACTTTACGGGCGCGGCGTCGGCGACGATAAAGGACACATCACTTCGCGTCTTTTTGCAATCGATTCGTTGCTCGATGCCGGAGGCGAATTGCCGTGCAATGTTAAATTCATCATCGAAGGCGAGGAAGAAACCGCCAGTGAAAATCTATTTCAATTCATCAAAAAGAATAAAGAGCTATTGAAAGCCGATGCGTGCATGTGGGAATTCGGCGGCGTGGATTCGCGCGAAGTGCCAATGGAATATCTCGGCTTGCGCGGCATTTGCTATGTTGAACTCAGTGTAGAGACGGCATCCACAGATGTTCATTCAGGATTGGGCGGCTCGATCTTCCCTAATGCGGCTTGGCGTTTGGTTTGGGCACTCGGCACATTGAAAGGCGAAGATGAACGGATTTTGATTCCCGGCTTCTATGACGCGCTCCGCCCGCCGTCGAAGAGAGATCGGGAGTTGATGTCTGAATTGCCTGATATGGCAGATGAATACAAAGCCATGTACGGTGTGAAAAAATTTATCAAAGGTCTGACTGGCGGCGAAGAGATGAACATCGAAGGTGTTTTCTCGCCAACGTGCACAATTTGTGGATTGACTTCCGGCTATCAAGGACCGGGATCTAAAACCGTTTTACCGGCGCGGGCTTCCGCAAAAGTGGATTTCCGACTCGTGCCCGACCAGCATCCGGATGATATCTTAAAGAAATTACGTGCCCATCTCGACGCAAAAGGATTCAGCGATATTCAAATCACCGATCTCGGCGGCGATCCACCAGCTCGCACCGATCCGGACGATCCATTTATTCAAATTGTGGCCAACACAGCCAAAGATGTTTTCGGAATGCCAATGCAGCTAGTGCCGATGACCGGCGGCTCAGGTCCGAGCTATCCGTTCGTGCACGATCTCGGTTTGCCGGTTGCCACCGGCGGACTCGGTCATCCCGATACGCGTTCACACGCGCCCAATGAGAACATCCGCATTGATCTGTATTTGAAACATGCGCGTCACATGGCGCGCATCATTGGCGAGTTTGCAAAATAAATATAAACACATGTCATTGCGAGGGTGTTCTCCCCGAAGCAATCCTCTAATAAACAGGAGATTGCTTCGCCGCAGAAGACGCGGCTCGCAATGACATCTTATTAATGATTTCTGATTTGCGTTCTGCGCGGCTGGAATTTTTTGATTGCAGGCTCAGCAATCTCTTTCCCTTTCAACTCTTGAACTTCACCTTCAGTCAAATGCCGCCATTCGCCGGGCTTGAGATTTCCAACTGACAAAGTCCCAATGCGGATACGCACAATGCGGACAACCGGCAATCCCAACAACGAACCGATCTCACGGATCTGCTGCTTGCGCCCTTCTCCCATTGTGACTCTCAGCCACGCGCCCTTTCCCGCGCCGGCTTCAACGTATACATCGGCAGGCGCGGTTTTATATCCATCTTCCAGAACCACGCCGCGCCGCCAAGTTTGAATCTGTTCTGGGTCGGGACGACGCGCAACTAGCACCTTGTATTCTTTTTTATGTCCATAGCGCGGATGCGTGAGCTTATTCGTCAAGTCACCGTCATTGGTCATCAAGATCAGACCTTCGCTATCCCAATCCAAACGACCCACGGGATAAAGCCTTTCGGTTTCGGGAATCAGATCGCGTACCGTCTTGCGTCCCACTTCATCGTCAACCGACGAAATAATATTGCGCGGCTTATAAAGCGCAATATACGTTAACTTTTCCGGCGCGGCGAGAGGTTTGCCGTCCATCGTGACTTTATCAATGGCAAGATTGGCTTTTTGACCGAGGATCGCAACCTTTCCATTGACGCGCACGCGCCCTGCTGTGATGAATTCCTCACAGCCGCGCCGCGAACCGTAACCAGCTTGAGCTAAAAGTTTTTGTAGGCGTTCTTGCATATGCATTCCCTTTGATTGTTTTTCGGTTTCTGCGGATGTATAATATGTCTATAATCAATTATACAGTTAAACTTTATAAAACACTCTACCGGGTATCTCTACAGCTTAATGCAGTATAAGCTAAGTTGAACGACTATCCTGCAAAGCGTTGATATTTTTACAAGTTCTAGTTAGGGCATTTATAAACACATTTTTAGCAACGCTGCTACGTCCCAGGTGACAAGGTGAAACATGCCACACTCAATCGTTTACAACTCAGAAACACGTATGATTATTTCGAAAATCTATAGCGATCTAACGTTAGCAGAAGCCAAGGAAATAATTTCCGAATTTGCTGCAATTGTCAAAGAAAAGGATTGCACAATGCTTCTTAATGATTACCGTCAAGCGAGAGTAAAATTATCAACTCTTGAAATTTACGAAGCGCCGAAACTATACGCAGACATTTTCGCTTTATCAGGGCTTTCGCTATATCACATCAAGCGAGCACTTGTTGTAGCAGAAGATCTGAGAGATTACGAATTCTTCGAAACCGTATCGTTCAACCAGGGACAGTACGTCAAAGTATTTAAAGATAGTACCAAGGCGCGGGAATGGCTGTTGAGTAAATAACTTCGCCCCCCCAGCGTGCATTGGATGCCGGAGGGCTATGTGGCACTTTCAAGCAGAGTTTTTCCTTCGCGCGACTTTGTGCCTTTCGCGGTTAAATTTGACTTATCCCTTCAACATCTCGTTGTGAGTATTATCTTCCTCAGCAACATCAAGCGAGGGCAATTCAGTAATTGAGTTGATTCCAAAGTGTTGTAAAAATTCAGGCGCAGTCGAATACAGAATCGGACGTCCGGGTCCATCGGCGCGGCCCGATTCAATGATCAAGCCTTTACTCAAGAGACTCTTCAACATGCTGTCTGAGTTGACGCCGCGTATCGAATCAATTTGCGGATGCGTCACCGGTTGTTGATACGCGATGATCGCGAGAGTCTCAAGCGCGGCGCGCGTCAGATGAGTGGTCGTTTCGAGACCGAGGAAGCGTTCAATCGTCGCCGCGAGTTGCGGAGCCGTGGTCAGTTGCACGCGTCCGCTGTGACGTTGTAAACGCAATCCGCGCGCTTGAAGCGCTGCTTCCAATTCCTGGAGCGCAGCTTCGATCATGGACGGCGCAACATCCAATGCTTCGGCGAGATGCATTGGAGCCACCGGTTCTGCCGCGACAAATAACAGTCCCTCGATTTGAACCGCGAGCGGCAGGTTGTTATTTTCATTTTCGCTCATGCTATAATAACTCCTTGAAAATTCCAATGTCGTTGCGACGAAGCCATCTTCTCTATCGCGCGGGGATTGCATCGCTCGGTTTCGATATGAGCGAGCAAAACACTCGCTCTACTCGAACATCGCTCGCAATGACATAATGAAAGTAAATTATGAAAAAATATCTTATTGCATTGATTGCGCTCGCTCTTGCGACTCTCGCTTGTTCGGTCTTCGTCGGCGGGCCCGATTATCCTGCCACGCCGATTCCGGTCTCAACTTCGGCAGTGCAAAGTTTACATAATCAAGTCAACCAAGCCGCCGCGACCGGAGCCGCCACCGGTACAATCACACTTAACATCACCGAAGAACAACTTACATCTTATCTTGCAATTTATCTGCAATCACAACCCAATTTGCCAATCACTGATCCGCAGGTGCACTTGCAGAACGGACAAATGGAATTGCTTGGCAAAGTTCAACAGGGCATGTTCAGTGCCAACGTCAGCATGACGATGGCGGTTAGCGTAGATCAAAACGGGCAGCCAAAGATTGTGATAACGCAAGAAGACTTTGGACCGCTCCCTGCCCCGCAGGGATTGAATGATGCGATCAGCGCGTTCGTAGCCGAAGCCTTGACCGGTTCGCTCGGACCCGCCGCAACTGGCTTCCGTTTGGAAAGCATCTCCATCGGCAACGGCGTGATGACCGTCACAGGCCGCGTCAAGTAGTCGGATTATACCAGTGACAACAATGTCATTGCGAGCGAAGCGACATCATACTCAAAGAGTAAGCAATCTCTTTTCTGGTATTTACTTGAGATTGCCACGTGCCCTTTTGGCGCTCGCAATGACATTCGTATTAGTCGGCTGTCAACTCGCTCAAGCCGGCCGCAGTCAAATCAACATCACCATCACTGCCGATGGAAAGACTCAACTAGTCAGCGTGCCAGCGGGAAGTACAGTGCTGCAAACATTGCAACAAACCGGAATCGCGCCGGGCGATCTCGACAAATCCGATCCGCCGTTCTATGCGGTTCTTAACAATGGCGACTCCATAAAGCTGACGCGTGTCAAAGAAGAATTCTCCACCGAAGATCAAACCATTCCGTTTGAACAACAAATTATCCGTAATGAATCTTTGCCTGATGGGCAGACGCGCGAAGTTCAGGCTGGCGTCAACGGCGAGCAGGAAATCACGTATCGCCGCGTGCTCGAAGACGGAGTCGAAACTAGCAAAAGCGTCGTCAAAACCGTTATCCTGCAAAACGCTTTGCCGGAAATCATGATGGTCGGCGCGCAATCCTCATTTACGCCGTTGACTATTCCCGGTAAATTCGCATATTTGGCTGGCGGCAATGCATGGATTATGGACACATCCACCGCCAACCGCACACTGCTGGTCAACACCGGCGATCTAGATGGGCATATCTTCGCGCTATCATCGAACGGCAATTATCTGCTCTTCACGCGCAAATCCAAAAAGCCAGCAGATCAACAGATCAACACGTTGTGGGCTATTAGCACCAAGTCAAGTTCGTCATCAGCAATTTATCTGAACGCATCCAACGTCGTCCATTTTGCAGCGTGGCTCCCAAACGGCAGCACCACAGTCGCCTATTCTACCGTCGAGCCGCGTACGACTGCGCCAGGCTGGCAAGCGAACAATGATCTTTATGAAGTCAATCTCAATGGATCACCGAGAAAGATTTTGGATTCGAGCAGTGGTGGTGTCTACGGGTGGTGGGGAATGTCTTTCGCCATTTCGCCAGATGGAAGCATCGCGTATGCACGTCCGGACGGCATCGGACTGGTTAATGTAGGCGGAGGCTATCTTGCTTCTCCCCTGCTCAACATCACGCCGCTTCAAACGCATAGTGACTGGGCCTGGGTTCCTGGAATCAGCTTCGGCGGCGACGGAAAGACACTTTATATGGTAGATCACGCGCCCGCGTCCGCGCCGATCACGGATGAAGAATCTCCATACTTCGACTTGAAAGCGGCTTCACTCGTCAATAACTTCACGATAGATATGATTGAACAGGTTGGTATGTTCGCATCACCTGTTGCATCGCCAATCCGCCAAAATGGGCAGGAGACTGCATATCAAGTGGCTTATCTGCAAGCAATCTTTCCAGATCAGAGCGAGACGAGTCGGTATCGCTTGGTGGTGATGGATCGAGACGGATCGAATCGCCGTGCAATTTTTCCACCTCCCGATTCAGCCGGGATCGAGCCGCAGGCTCCGGCGTGGGCGCCGCAACCTATCGCGGGGCAGACCGGCGATTTCCTTGCGGTGATCTATCAAGGCAATCTTTGGCTGGTGGATAGCGGCAGCGGACAATCCTTTCAAATCACAGGGGATGGATTAATTACAAACATTGATTGGAAATAGAATCGTGTTGTTGCAGAAATGCGATAACCTATAAAAACATACGAGGTATTCATGCGAATTTTGATCACCGGCGCGGCCGGATTTCTGGGCTCCCATCTTTGCGACCGTTTGTTAGCAGACGGCCATGAAGTTGTGGGCATCGACAATTTTGTCACGGGAAGCCGCGAGAACATTGCTCATTTGATGGGCAGAGAAAAATTTACCTTCTACAAGCACGATGTGTCTAATTATATTTTTGTCCCCGGAAAGATTGACGCGGTTCTACACTTTGCATCGCCTGCCAGCCCGAACCCACAATCACCTTATGCCTATTTCAACCTTCCGATTCAAACCATGAAGGCCGGCGCGCTCGGAACACATAACACACTGGGAGTCGCCAAAGCCAACCATGCGCGTTTTCTGCTTGCTTCTACCAGCGAAATTTATGGCGATCCGCTTGTGCACCCGCAGACCGAAACTTATGCAGGAAATGTCGACCCGGTCGGTCCGCGCGCGGTATACGATGAAGCCAAACGGTTCGCCGAATCATTGACCATGGCATATCACCGCCAACACAAAGTGGACACCCGCATCGTTCGCATCTTCAACACCTATGGTCCGCGCATGGACCTCGAGGACGGGCGCGCACTCCCCAATCTTCTCAAGCAAGCCTTGCTCGGTCAGCCTCTCACCGTTTACGGCGACGGATCACAGACCCGTTCATTTTGCTACGTGGATGATTTGATTGATGGAATTGTCCGCTTGTTAATGTCAGAAGAACATATGCCGGTCAATATTGGCAACCCAATTGAAATGTCGCTACTGCAATTCGCCGAAACGATCAACCATATGGTTGGCAACCAAGCCGGAATCGCTTACGTCGCCGATGCGCGCAGCGCACGCGATCCTCAACGTCGTCAGCCGGATATCACACGCGCACTCAATATCCTCAGCTGGGAACCAAAGGTTGATCTTGAAGAAGGTCTCCAGAAGACCATTCCATATTTCAAACAAAAACTGGGATTGAAATGACTGTGATTCTAACGAACCCTCAAGAACGAACCCGATTTCTAAAATTCATGGCCGTTGGCGCGTTCGGCGCAGTGGTAGATTTCGGCATCGCAAATTCGCTCGCTCACTTTTTCAATATGCCGCTTGTTTATGCAGGCTCCATCTCATTTACCTGCGCGGTGATCAGCAACTTTATCTGGAACCGTTATTGGACATATCCAGACTCGCGCTCACGTGCAATACACCATCAACTCGTCATGTTTTTTGTAGTGAACGTAGCCGGGATTGCCATCCGCATTCCCATCCTGAAATTTGGGGAACCGCCATTGTTGACCTTCTTTCAAAACTCGAATCTCACCTCATCGATAACGCCGGAATTCGCCGCCAGAAATCTTACCCTTGCAATTGCAGTTGGAATTGTAATGCTTTGGAACTTCTTCGTAAATCGCTATTGGACGTATAATGATATAAATTGATTTGCGAGGCGATGTCATGGCTCTTATTCCAATCTATACTTCCAAAGGCGATGCAGACGCCTTTCTCGATTATCCCTATCTTTACAATCGTAACGGTGACTGGATCGGTTGGGTTACGCCCAAGCGGGATGTCTATTCTGTGCTTGGGCATTATGTTGGATACTTAACGAATGATCCGCGCATTCTAAGAAAACGATCCACCTTTACGCTCAAGCCTCGGCTTCAACCGCCTGCCGCGCCGAAGAAAGTTTATCCGCCCGCGACCATTCCTCTTGCTCCAATGATGAGCGAATTAGCTCATAACGTAACCGACATCTTGCTCGACGAACCCGAACGCCTCCACGCCACCGACGCTGGCGAACTCCGCCAAGACCTAGATTGAGATGACCGACTCCATTGTCCCCAAACCGATGCACGCTTCCCGCATCAACCTCGCCCAATTAATGCACCCTGAACACGCCAACCTTCTCGGCAATGTTCATGGGGGCTGGATCATGAAGCTGGTAGATGAAGCAGGCGCGCTGGCATGTATGCGTCATGCGCAACGACGCGTCGTGACCGTCGCGATTGACTCGATGGTTTTCCGGAACCCGATCAAAATCGGAGATCTGGTGCTTTTGAATGCAGAAGTCACATATACGGGTCACACTTCGATGGAAGCCGAAGTTCAAGTGCAAGCGGAAAATCCCATCACCGGCGAAAGAACGCACACCAACACCGCTTATCTAGTTTATGTCGCGCTCGATGATGAAGGCAAGCCGACTTCCGTTCCGCCGGTCAAAGCCGAGACGGAGGAAGAGAAGCGCAAAACGGAAGCCGCAAAAGAACGGCAAGCGCGGCGTCTCTCCGATAAGAAATGATCAGTGTTTCCTCTCTTTTAAAAAAACCAATCACAATCTTGCTTGCCATTTGCTTGGTGATTGGCTTCTTCATCTTTCGAGATTATGGCTTTACGTGGGATGAACCACTGTTTTACAAATATGCGGACGCGTTGGGTTATGCCTACAATCCCGTCAATTGGTTTAGCGGACATTTCGATCTTAACAATTCATATGGTCCCAGCGCCAGCGACCACAAGAATCGTGGACCGGCTTATTTGCTTTTGGCGCGCGAGCTGGTTTATCTGATTGAAAAATTCCACGTCAATACGGACGATGCTTGGCATCTTGTTAATTTCCTGACCTTCCTGCTTGGCGTGTTTTTCATTTATAAAATCTGCGAACGCTTTATGCGACCTTGGGCGGCGTTCGCCGCTTCCGCGCTGTTCGCGTTTCAGCCACTATTATGGGGACATGCCTTCATCAATCCGAAAGATCCACCATTCCTTGTCTTCCTAACCGGTTCAATTTATCTCGGCTTCCGTATGGTGGATCAATTAACCGAATCAAAAAATCAATCCGCGCTTAAATCATTCTTACAGATTCTTCTTCCCGCATTCATTTTAGGAATTGCCACATCGATTCGCGTGCTTGGTCCATTGGCTGGAGTATCGGTCGTGATCTATTTCCTAACTCGCCGCCCACAGATCCAAAGCTTTTTATGGGTTTTTCTTTACGCGGCGCTTTCAATCTTAGTCATGCTCGCCACCTGGCCCTATTTGTGGGAAAGTCCTTTGCGCTTCATTCAAGTCTTTCAATTCATGTCCGATAACCCGACCGGCTTGCAGGTACTTTTTGCAAATCAAGTCTTTCGCGCATACGATCTTCCAGTTGGTTATATTCCTTTCTATTTGTTATTCACGCTTACTGAGCCAGTCTGGCCCTTCTTCGCCATTGGCTTTGTCGCGACATACTTTAAATTGAAGAATGATTTCAAAAAGCTGATACAAGTCGTGTTGCTCTTCGCCTGGTTTTTGATTCCGTTTGTATACGCCATTTTACGCAACCCGCCGGACTTCGACGGGATGCGGCATTTTCTCTTTATCCTCCCGCCAATCTTTATCATCGCCGGATTTGCATTCGATCTGCTCTTTGAAAAGATACAAAAAACTTGGATCAATGCCATGTTAGTTGTAATTCTGCTCGCGCCCGGCATCTACAGCATCATCGAATTGCATCCTTACGAATACTCTTATTACAATTCTTTGATTGGCGGAACCAGAGGAGTCTTTCGCCATTACGAAACAGATTATTGGTTGACGTGTTACAAGCAAGCGGTTGAAGAATTCAATCAACTCGAAACTCAGCCTGTCAATCTTTACGTTCATCGAGAACCGGAAGTCGCCGCACCGTATGCCGACAGCAATGTCAAAATATTGGATGAGCGCGGCGCGCTGAATCAAATCAAGCCCGGCGATTTTATTTTAGTCAATACGCGCACCAATGAGGATCAGCATGATTTTCACGGCGATCCGATTGTGGTCAGCGTTGGCCGCGAAGGTGCGACATTTTGCGTTATCAAAAAGGTGCCATGACAACTCATCGCGAACGAATTCAAGCCTGCCTTGCAGGTGAAATCCCCGATCAAACACCGGTCTCACTCTGGCGGCATTTTCCCGTAGACGATCAAGCACCTGAAACACTCGCCGCGGCGCAGATTGCGTTTCAGCGCACGTATGATTTTGATCTCGTCAAAGTTACGCCCGCATCATCGTTTTGTCTGCGCGATTGGGGCGCACAAGATGAATGGCACGGCAACTCCGAAGGCACTCGACAATATGTAAAGCACGTGATTTCTCAACCGCAGGATTGGGAACATTTGCCCTTGCTTGATGCAACCACTCCGCATCTCGCGGGACAATTAGCCTGCCTCCGTCAAATCCGCGCGGGAATCGGGCCCAGTACGCCAATGCTTCAAACGATCTTCAGTCCGCTGGCTCAGGCAAAGAATCTTGCAGGCCAAGATACACTGTTAGTCCATTTGCGAAAACATCCTGATGCAGTGATGAAAGGATTAGAAACGATCGCGCTCACGACTCGACGCTTCATCGAAGCCGCACTCGCTACCGGCATTGACGGAATCTTTTATGCCGTTCAACACGCACAAGCAACTTTATTGAATGAAGATGAGTTCAATCACTTCAGCCAAAGCCTTGATTTGCAGATTCTAGAATCAGCGCAAGGCTTGTGGTGCAACATGTTGCACATTCACGGGTTGGATATTTATTTTGACAACGTATCAAGATATCCGGTGCAGATTATCAATTGGCATGACCGCGAAACTCCGCCTTCACTGGAAGAAGCACAGAAAAATTATCGAGGCACAGTTTGCGGAGGCTTGAGCCGCGATACTCTTGTTTACAAAACAGCACAAGATGTGCGAAAAGAGAAAGAAGAAGCCATTCAGCAAACCGGCGGGCGAAGATTGATCATAAGTACAGGCTGTGTGGTGCCGGTCATTGCGCCGCATGGAAATATCATGGCGGCAAAATGAGTCTGCGAGTTATTTCGGGGAACGCAAAAGGCCGCATCCTGAAATCTGTTCCCGGAGATACGACGCGGCCCATTACCGATCGTGTCAAGGAATCTTTATTCAACATCATCGGCGCGGATGTGGTCGATTCAAATTGGTGGGATGTGTTCGCTGGAACCGGAGCGGTGGGAATCGAAGCTCTCAGCCGCGGCGCGGCATTCTGCCGCTTCACCGATTTAAATCGCGTACCGATAGAAACGATCAAGTTAAATTTAACGGCGACCCGGCTTGCCTCTCGCGCCGAAGCGAAACGCGTCGACGCGTTTTCTTTATTGGCATCGCATCCTGATCGCAAATTCCATTACATCTACATCGCTCCTCCGCAATATCAGGAGATGTGGTCGCAGGCATTGCTCGAATTAGATTCGAATCCCGCATGGCTGGAAGAAGACGGCTGGTTGATTGCTCAAATCCATCCA
>Ga0335079_10002257_pt1 | contig 22250 bp, 25 predicted proteins | sample Lox_Sample_33_FD_206719 | JGI IMG/M metagenome (GOLD analysis project Ga0335079, IMG submission 206719) | Soil microbial communities from Loxahatchee National Wildlife Refuge, Florida, United States - Lox_Sample_3.3 | ecosystem: Environmental > Terrestrial > Soil > Wetlands | place: USA... | reverse complement strand
CGCCTGAGAGCCGCGCAGGGGGCATCTGGCGCTGCTGGCAGGTGCCGGGGGTAGAAAGGCCGGTACCCGGAAACCAGAAGTACGCCTGCCCTGGCGCGTATGCCTGGCGGAGCATATGAATCGGGCCCCGGACGGGTAATCGGGAGGCTGCCTGCCGCCGGGTCCGCCTGGCCAGCGCACATGCCCCGGCAGGCATGTACCTGTGTCACCCGGACCGCGCTATGACGCCTGCCAGCAGCACCAGCGACGCGGTCAGCGACGCCTCCCGGTAGCCGCCGTAGCGGGCCGCCTGCTGGACCAGGCCCTCGGGGCTGCGGTAGCCCAGGCGGCGGGCTGCCTCGGACGGCGTGAGCCCGGAGCGCAGCAGGGCCGCCGCCTCGATCCCGAACAGCCGGATGCACTCGGCGCAGCGGGTGGCCGACCTCCCCTTGCAGGGCTGGCCGTGCGGCTCGCAGAGGCGGATGACCTTGGGCGGCTTCGGGTTGTTGCGGCGGCGGTCCGCGCGGTTGCTGGGGTCGTCCCCGTACACCAGGTTCCCGTAGCCGTTCAGGCAGCCCAGCTCGCCGCCGGGAGCCCAGCGGTTATCAGTGGGGACGTCATTCCAGTGCCGGCGGATCAGGCCGGGCGGGCAGGGGCCCTCGTAGGTCAGCAGCACCACGTCCTGGACGGTCATGGTGCGGCGGTCGCCGTTATCGAAGGTGATGCCCACGATGAGGTACCGGTCGTCGGAGCCGCCCTTCTGCCGGGCGCTCAGCAGGCGGCCCCGGATGCGGGCGCCAGCGCGGTTGCGGCGGGTCAGCGAGCGCACCTTCCCCCGGTAGCTGGCCTCGTAGCCGGAGGCGCCGGGGACGGTCTTCCAGAGCGGTATCCCCTCCATCCAGGCGTCGTAGCCGGCGGGGGCCTCCCGGGTGGCGGTCATGACACTCCTTAGTGACACTGGCGGCTGCACTTGGCAGGACGGGGCTGTTACCTGGGACGATGCGGGGCCGGGCGGGCGAGTGTCACAGCTCCGCCTCGACCGGGGCGCTATCAGACTCGAGGTCGCGGGCCCAGGACAGCAGCCAGTCGCGCTGCCAGGCGGGGCTGCGGCCGGTGGCGATGAACTCGCCCGGTATCGGACACTGCCTGCGGCGCAGGCGGAAGGTGGAGACCGGCATCCCGACCGCGTCCGCGCCCTGGCGCAGGCCGACGATGACCGGCGGCAGGCCTCCGGCCGGGACCGAGGGCAGCGCGGTGCGGGGAGGCCGGCCCGGCGGCAGGGAGCGGCGCAGCAGCCAGTCGCGCTCGGGGCGGTAGGCGCGCTCGCGGGAGACGTCGGCGGCGGTGCGGCCGTTGAGGGCGAACTCCCGCCAGGCGGCGGTGTTGGCGCGCTTGCCGGCCGGGGAGTTGCGCTTGTCGAATATCGGGGCCTGGACCCAGCGCAGGTCCTGGCCGGCGTCGCGCACCACCAGGAAGCGGCCCTTGGCCTTGCCGGGCGCCTGCCACTTCGCGTCGCCGCAGAACATCCTCCAGTGGCGCGGGCGGTAGCCGCCCATCAGCGCGGTGCCGTACAGCGGGCGGGAGCCGAACAGCGTCTCGTGGTCCAGGTCCTGGCCGTCGGTCAGCACCCGGAAGCCGTACTCCGCGCCGATCATCATGATCTTGCGGATGACCGGGAAGATATCCGGCTTGCCCGGGCGGCCCGTCTCCTTCCACGCCGTCTCGGACAGCAGCCGGAACATCCCGGCCTCCTCGATGATCAGGAGGCGCTCGATGATGGGGGTGCCGGGATGGGTCATGTGGAAGTCGCTGACCTTGTCAACCTCGGCCCAGACGTCCCTGATGACCTGCCACATCTCCGTGACGTTCTTGGGATCGTGCGCCAGCGTCATGCCGGGCACGCCCTTCAGCGCCAGCAGGGACGTGCGCTTCGGGTCCACCGCGCTGACCAGGCCGCCCCGGCGCAGGCAGGTGCCGGCGATGTTGAGCAGCTCGTTGGTCTTGCCGCGCTGCGTGCCCGCCTGCAGGACGGCATGCGGGTCCTCGCCCGTGGTGTCCCAGTCCTCGGGGGCATACGAGCCGTCGGGAGCCACGCGGACGCCGAGGAAGTAGACGAACGGCGGCAGGCCATCGACATAGGAGACCCAGTCCCCCATGAGGACCTCGTCCGGCGGGGTGACCGAGCGGACGATCTCCAGCCGCATCGGCCGCTCGGCGGTCAGCCAGCGGAAGGACACCTCGGCGGGGATCCGGGACTCCAGCAGGCCCTCGACCTTGCCGATCCACCGGTCGTCGCCGGTCTGCGCGCCATCGGGGAGAGGCAGCCTGCCGACGATCTGGCCGCCCTTCTTCTCCTCCGGCGCCGGGTCGAGCGCCAGCCGGGCAGCCGCCGACTCCACGGTCAGGTGCAGCAGCGGGGCCAGGGCGGCGGCCGCCGGGCGGGTCACCTCCCGGCGGTAGGGGCGGGTGCGGATCTTCTGCCGGGCCCAGCGGCCCGCCACGGCCAGGCCTGCGGCGGCCAGCACCGCCAGGACGAGCTCGGTGATGAGCGGGCTGACCGCCAGGCCGGCCAGCGAGCCCAGGACGAAGACCGTGCCGCCGCCCCGGATGGCGCAGCGGTGCGGGAAGAACGGCAGGTGATACCACCAGGAGGCCTGGCCGGTCGGGTGGGTCACCTTGGTCGCGTGATGGAACCAGCCCGCATCGGTACGGAACTTGCGGTGCGCGTGCGGGCCGTGCAGCGGGTAGCCGCTGAACCACCGCCACAGGAAGCACACCGCATGGGCGGCAGACCTCACGGCGGCCTTCAGCTCGCGCATCGGAAGCTCCTGGTTATCGGGTACGGCGCGGTGCGGACAGCTCGGGCGGGGCAGGACGCCGGGAGGCGGTCACGGCCCTCGGCTGCCGGGGCGGGGCGATGCTGCGGGGCTCGGAGGCACGCGCCAGCGCCGCGCGCGGCTGGACGGCGCCGGGGCGCCTCCGGAAGCGGGCGGCCATGCGCTGGTCATAGCCGCCCACCTGGAATCTCCAGATCTTCACAAGATCACATCTCTCTTAGCGGGCACGGCGCCTGGCTGGCACCGCGCGGTCTACTGCGGGCGCCAGGCGCACGGCCTGCGCGGGCGCCTGCTGCCGGACGGCAGCGGGACGGGGGGCCGTCCGGGCGCGCACCGCCGGCTGCGGCGGGCGGCGGGCAGCCTGCCGCGCTGCAGGCGCAGCGCGCACTGCAGCGGCCGGGCGCCGCAGGTCCCGGGCAGCCTGGCGGTACTGCGGCGCAGCCGGGGAGGTGCCGCGCCGCACCGCAGGGCCAGCCGCCGACGGGGTAGTCACCCGCCGCAGGGAGGGCGCGCGGACGCGGCTGCTGCGGGAAGGCGCTGCAGTACGGGGGGCGGGCTGCGACGGGTGCCGCGCCGCCGGGGCGACCGTCTGCTTCCGCAGCGCCGTCGCCTGCACCCGCCGGACGGCGGCAGGGCGCTGCGTCCACTCCCTCGCCACGGACGCCCTGGGCGTCATGGACGGCCCGGACAGAGTGACCTCCTGGTCCCGGACCGTACGCGGGCCGCGCTGGTCATGCGTGCGGACGATCTGCCGGGCCTGGCTGTTCAGCGGGTAGCGGGTGGCTCCTATCGGGCCGTGGCTGACCGTCACCGCGCCGTTGGACGTCTGCACGTAGCCGCCGTACTGGCGCGTCACCTCCCTGGTGATGGCGCAGTTGAACGGGTCGCCGGACGTGCCGCCGCGGGCGTGCTTCGTGATGCGGATCCTGAGTGCCATGTCCGTGTCCTAAAGGGTCAGCCCCGGCGGGGCAGGCTTGCGGGGAGCGCGCTCCAGGCTGCGGATCTTCCCCCGCTGCGCCTCCAGCGCGTCGAGCTGCGCCTGCTCGGCCGCCAGCTTGCGCAGGCCGGCGAATCCATCGCGGATGGTCGGCTGGGGGCGGTCCGGGTCCTCGGTCGCGTGGACGGAGCTGATGGTGGCCTCGGCCCACGCGAACTCCATCTCCGTGAGCTTCTGCCGGGCCTCGCTCAGCAGCCTGGACCGGCTGGCAGTCGCTGCCATGTCTGTCTCCTTCCGGCTAGCGGCGGCGCAGGGTCAGGCGCCGAGTACGGACGTGGCGGGCGGCCGGGCGGACCGTCGCCGACGGCAGCGAGGCAGGCACCCTGGCGGGCGTACGGGCCAGTGCATGCCGTGCCGCCTGCCTGCGGTGCTGGCCAGGGCGCGCGGCCTGAGACGGCAGGGGCGCGGCCCTGCGGCTGGCCGCAGGCGCGGCAGGCGCCGCCTGCGGCTGGAGCCTGCCGGGACGTCTGGCCGGAGGCACCGCAGGAGCAGCCTGCGCACCCGGACGGCGCGCCGGCGGCTTGTAGTCGGGATGCGTCGCCTGCACCGACGGCCTGCGCAGGAAGGCCGCCTCGGCGCGCTCCCGGCCGGGCGGCGGGGAGACGCGGACCTGCGGGGCCAGGCGCTGGCGGAGCGGCCTGCGGACTGCCTTCACTGGCCGGACCTGCGGCTTCGCGGCGCGCCGCCGGGAGACGGGCCGGCCACCGCCGACATGCACCGCCGCCGGCCTGCGGACGCGGGCCTGCACCCGCCGGGCAGTGCTGGCCGTCGCACCGCGCACCCTGCGGCCGGCGCTGGCCGCTCCGCTGCGCACCTTCTGCGCGGCCCGGGCGATGCCGTCATGCGCCTTCCTGCGCGCGGCGGCAGCTGCACTGCGCGCCCGCTGGGGGACAATGCGCAGCCGCCGGGCCTGCATTGCCTGCCGCTGCGCCGGGGCGATGCCCGCATTGCGGAGATGCGCCTGCAGGCTGCGGCGGGGTGCCGCCGGAGCCTTGGGATCCGCCGGGCGGGCGGCCTTCGGCTGCATGATCGGCTGGCGCTTCGACGCGGTGCGGGACGCCGGGTCGGCGAACTTCCGGCCGTACCGCAGCCTGTCGGTGCGGCGGCGGGCGGCGTCCCTGACCTTCTGGCGCATGCTCCTGGTCCGTGCCATCTCGCGCTGGAGCTCGCGCAGGATCGCCTGCTGCACGCGTCCGTGCTTCGTCCGCCGCAGCAGCTTCATCAGGTGCCTCGAGCGCCGGGACGGCCGCCCGTAGCGGGTGCTCTCATCCATCTCAGTTGCCTTCCTCGCGTGAGCCTGCGAGCGCGGAGGCGGCGACGACGATGCCCTCCACCACCTCGCCGGGGTCGAACTCGCCGGGACCGGAGCTGTCCGGGCTGCTGCCAGCCGGCAGCGCCAGGCGCGCCGGCTCGCGCACGTCCTCGTCCTCGGGGACGTCGTCAAACAGGTCGTGCGGCACCGGGTCGTAGTCCGGCCGCTTCCAGGCAGGCGTCAGGCCGAGCAGCACCGACCGCACCGAGGCGTCCAGGTACAGCCCGCGCATCTCGCCGATCGCCTTGATGCGCTCCTCCGGCCAGAGCAGCTCGGTGTCCGGCTGGCGGCTGGCGCTGCCGTCCGGGTTCTTCACCGCGCGCCAGGTGTCGCGCCTGCCGCAGATGAGGGACAGCGCGGTGAGCTCCGCCGGGTCGCTGTGGCCGCCGAGGACCAGCTTCGCGCTGTTGGTGAGGATCGCCCTGGCGTCCTTCTCGCCCCAGGCGGCCTCCAGCCCGGAGATGGACTGCGACCCCCAGACCAGCCGCCAGCCGCTGCCGCCGGCGATGGAGGTCCACTTCTTCAGCGGCACCCGGCAGATGTTCGGGGCCTCGTCGGCGACGATGGTCCCCGGCGGGTCGAGGCGGCCGCCCGGGCTGCCGTGCGCCATCCGCCGGCCGGTCTCGAAGATGTGGCCGGTCAGCAGCGAGAAGTACGGGGCGAGGGCAGAGCCCGGCGTCTCGTCGCCGATCAGGTAGAGCGTGCCGCCGAGGGTGATGAACTCCTCCGCGCTGAATACGTCGTCGCCCTCGGCCGGGCAGGCAACGGCAGCCATCTCCGGGTCGGACAGCCAGCTCAGCGCGTTGCGCGCGGCCAGGATGACGCCGGCGAGCGTCTCGCCCGGCAGGGCGCAGATCCCTTCCAGGTCCGCCGCCCAGCCGTCCGCCGCCCCGGGCTTGCCCAGCATCTCCATGAAGTCCGGGTGCGCCGGGTCAGCCACCCAGATGCGGACGTCCTGCATGGTGTAGCCGCCGAGCGCGGCGGCGTGCAGGGCAAGCTGCAGCAGCTGGCCGCCCTGGGCGTCCCAGAAGCCGCTGTCCTGCATCTTGGGCGCGGCCGCCATCAGGTAGCCGGCGTTCTCGATCGCCCCGGCGGCGCGGTGGCAGCCGTCCGTCGGCGACCACTTCAGCGTGGTCGGGAAGATGCCGCCGGCCCGGTTCAGGATCCACACCGGGCCGCCGCCGACGCGGGCCATGGCGGTATTCGAGATGATGTCCGGCCGGACCCCGGTGACGACCGCGCAGCCGGGCGCGTCGAGGGTGACGCCGGCCAGGAAGCCGGTCTTGCCGGTGCGGGGGATGCCCAGCACGCCCAGCACCTTCTCGCCGGACAGGACGACCTGCTGCGACGGGACCAGGGCCGGGGTGATCGTGCGGCCGACGGGGATGCCGACCTCGGTGACGGGGATCTTGCCGCGAGGGGTGTCCGCCAGCGACGGGCGCAGGATGTGGGCCTTCTTCAGCACGGCCTGCGGCGACAGGTACCGGCGGATCTCGCGCCGGCTCGCCGGGCCCTGGAAGCGGCTGCGGTGCCTGCTGGCGCGCTTGCCGCCGGAGCGCCGGAATCGCAGTGCCTCCCAGGCGTTGCGCAACTTGTGGTAGCCGAGCACGGCGATGGTCATCAGCAGGTACGGCAGGCCGGGCAGGTGCAGCAGGCGGCTCCCGCCCTGGAGCAGGGCAGCGGCCGCCAGGATGACGGCCGTCCGGATGGCGGTCCGCAGGATGCGGTGATCCCGGATCTTCGCCAGGGCCCCGCCGGGCTTGATGATCCTCATGCTGGCTTCCTCTCAGGCTCAGGTGGTGCGGCTGGTACGCCCGTCCGGGCGCGGGAGCTCACCCACCACGCCTCCCGCGCCCGGGGCTCTGTCCTGCCGGGAGCGCTCGCCATATCAGGTCTCCCGCCCGGCGGGCCGCACGTAGGCGGCCGAGATTCGCCAGCAGTGGCCGACCTTCCGGGCCGGCACCCTGCCGTGCAGGCACAGCCGCCGCAGGGTGGACTCGGGCATGTCGAGAAGCGCGGCAGCGGTGCTCAATCGCAGCCACTGGCGCTGATCCCGCTCACCTGCGCTCATGCTGCCTCCTGACGTGCACCTAGCTGCCGTTGCGCTCACGACGTGAGTGTATGGCATGCTAGCACGCGAAGGCAAATCAGCGGCTAGCACGCTAGTAGACTGAAATCCTGCAGCACGCCTGTTAAGTTGGCGGCTGCAAACCGCAGGCCCGGGAGGCCTTCCCATGTCCCCAGAGATCAGCCGGTCGCTGCCGTCCTACGTGCAGATGGCCAACCACTACCGGGAGCGCATCCTGTCCGGCGAGCTACGGCCGGGCACGAGGCTGCCGTCAATCGCGGACCTGGCCGCGCAGTGGCACGTCGCGTCCGCCACCGCAGCCAAGGCCGTCAGCCTGCTCCTGGTCGAGAAGGTGGTGCGCACCTCGCCGCGGGGGACGTTCGTCGCCGACGAGGCCGTGGCAGTGCCCGGGCCGCTGGAGCGGATCAGGGCGGCCGCCATCCGACGGGACGCCACGGACGAGCTCGTCACGGTCACCGGGACGGGCATCGTGCCGGCCCCCGTCTACGTGGCCGACCTGCTGGACCTGGACCCGCGCACGATGGTCATCCGCCGGGAGGAGGTCCACAGCCGCCAGGACGTCGCCCGGGGCACGCTGTGGACCATGCTGGAGGTCTGCTGGATCCCCGGCATGCAGGCGCTGGAGGCGGGCGAGCTCCTGAAGCCGTCCGAGGTCGAGGGGGGCGTGCTGGCGTTCGTCATGCGGGCGAAGGGCCGCAGGCGGGTGCACGGCCGGACCCATGTGCGGGCCGAGGAGGCCGACTCCCGCGAGGCCGGGCTGCTGCACCTGCCGCTGCGCGCCGCAGTGCTGGGCAGCGCGGACGTCTGGAGCGACGACGACCGGGTCCTGCTCTACAGCGAGCAGGTGCGGCCGATGGACCAGGTAATCAGCTTCGAGCTGGAGGCGGACCTCCGCGACCTCGGGTAGCGGATCCGTATAAGGCCCATGACACCAGACTCATGGGCCCGGAAAGTTGAGGACATCGCAGCCGAGTGCGCTCGCGGCGGCTTCAGCTTCGAGGTAGCGCTGCGGACCTTCCGCCGGGACGGCACGCCGTTCTTCGTGCGGAAGGCCGCCTGACCAGATCTTCCCTCAGTTCACGCATGTCCGCTATCGTGAATGACATGCGCCGCTTTCCGGGCTTATCCCGCCGGCAGCTCTTCACCTGCGTAATCGTCGGCCTGCTGATCGCCTGGGCGGAGTGGCACGCCATCGGCCTGGTGCTGGGCCTGCTCACGGTCTTCCTCGGCTACCGGATCTCCGTCCGGCTCAACCCGCGCAAGCTGCATCACCAGTGCCGGGGGACCGGGCGGTACCAGGGCCGCATATTCGGGTGGACCTTCCACCGCTGCCGCCGCTGCAACGGCACCGGCCGCAAGATCCGCTGGGGCGCCCGGCACATGGGGCCGGGCTACGCCAGGACCGAGCACGTACTGGCCGGCCGGGCAGCCAAGACGAGAACCAAGGATCACTCCTGGCGCTGAGGCGTAGCTTGGGTAAAGAGATTCCCAAGCGAAAGGCAGCGCAGCCATGAGACCGCGAAGAATCCTCACCTTCCTCATCCTCGTCCTCGGGACGCTGACCCTGGGCATGACCGCCGCGTCTGCGTCGGTACCGAGCGTGCCGGCGTGCAGCGCGGGGAACATGGCCCTGTCCGTCAACCCGAATCCCGGCGGGTACTACGCCGGAGGGCGGGTCGTCTACCTGCTCTGGCAGAACACCGGCCCGGCCTGCAGGCTGGGCGGCTATCCGGGGGTCAGCGCACTCGGGTCCCTGGGCAGGCTGCTCGGCAACCCGGCCGGGCGCACCGGGGTGCCGTGGACGGTCCAGACCTTCGCGCCCGGCCAGATCCGCCGGTCGGCGCTGCAGATCACCGACGTGGGCAACTACGGTCCGCTCTGCCACCACGCGGAGGCGTACTTCATCGCGGGCATCCCGCCGGCCAATGATGCCGCCGACTACGCCAGCTTCATGTTCCCGGCCTGCCGCAACGGCGGCACGACCGCGCCGGTCTACCTGCACACCGGCCCGCTGATCCCGCGGTAGGCGGCTAGCCTGGACCAGAGCCCGCGCTGAGTACCTGAGAGCCGCCAGCGCGGGCTCTCGTCATGCGGGCGCGGCGACCAGGCCGGGAACCCCGGACAGCACCTGGGCGACGCCGGACAGGTCGGGACCGGTGACCTCCAGCCCGGCGGACTCCAGCTGGGCCAGGGCCAGCGGGCCGAAGGCGAAGTCCGGGCCGGTCGTGTCCCGGGCGTAGTGCACCAGCGACAGCAGCGCGACGGCATAGGAGTACCGGGACGAGGCCCGGAAGCGGAGGGTCTCAGGCGAGGCCAAGGAGCCTCCTCAGCATCTGGTTGAGCTCGTGCAGTGCTGCTCTCAGGAAAGCATCCAGCCCGGCGAACTGGCCAAGGGGCATCGCGCGGATTTCAGCGGCATGAATGTAGGCGGGCGGCTGCGGGGCCGCTGACGGAGTTACCGGCGGCGGCGCGGCCGGGCCTGCTACGGTGACGGCTGGCGCCGGGCCCGCGGGCGTGGTCGGCCCCATCGGCCCGGGAGGGCCCGGTGCCGCCTGGACCAGCTCAAGGCGGCACCGGCAGTTCGGGTGGCGCGGCGGGCCCAGCAGCATGCCGAGGTAGGCCTTCGGCGGGTGCGTGTAGATAATCGGGTCGCCGATCCCCAGGTGGTAGCGGCGCTCGCCGGCCGGCGTTGCCACGCGGCGGGTGCGGGCGTGCGGCAGCGCCACCGGGGCGCCGACCGGGAACTGGGCCCCGAGCGGGACGGTCATGCCGTGCAGCGCACGGCACCACATGCAGGTGCGGGAGTCCATCGAGGACACCCAGCGCTTCTCCAGCCGCTCTCCAGCGGCCTGGCGGCCCAGCCCCTCCGCCAGCACCGACGCCGTGATGCCGCTGCCCGCCGCCACGCTGAGCGTCAGGCGCCCGCGAAGGGACAGGGCATCCGCCTGGTCCCGGATGGCCGCCGAGACCGCAGCGGCCCGCTCAGCGGCCGCCTCAAGGGCCGGGGCGGCACCGGGCCTGCTGACGCCGGGCTCGAACTCGCGGGGCGGCACCGAGGCATGAGCGGCCCGGATGGCGGCATGCAGCCGGGCCGGGGCCTCCGCGTAGGCACGGTCCACGTCGGACATCAGCGCGGCGAGCACCGGGTCGTCATCGGCGGCGCCCGTCCCCGCCCAGGCCCTGGCCACCATGGCGAGGACAGCCCGGTGCGCGGTGCCCAGGCCGTCCGCCAGGCCCTTCAGCACGTCCGGGCGGGCAAGCAGCTCGTCGGCGCTGCCGCGCGGGTTGTTCCTGATTATCAGGGATACCTGGCCGGTGAAGCCGGTCAGCGCCGAGCGGACCGCCGCGCCGAGCTGGAGCCTGAGACGGCCGGCCGCCGCGAGCGCCTCACTTCCCGGCGGGCTCACCGGCAGGCTTCTGCGGGCGGTGCGCCTTCCACCCGGCGGCCGCCAGGTCGGACCGGATGAACTGCTGGGAGTGGTACATCTCGCTGATGTGCCCGCCGGGCAGGCCCTCGGCGAAGCAGCCGGCGCCCAGGTCGTACAGCAGCGTCGGCGACTCCGGGTGCTCCAGGACCGCCTGGACCCGGCGGCCGCCTATCGAGCCGAGCGGCGGGGCCATGTTCCGCGGGCGGGCGGGAGCGGGCTTCTTCGCGTCCTCCCTGTCGTCGTCAGACTTCGCCAGCGCCAGGGACAGCAGCTTCCCGCCCGCCAGCTCCCCGACGAGCTCGCGGGCCAGCTCGGTCAGGGCGCCCTCCGCCTCGGTCTCGCTCATGTGCCCGCCGGGTAGCTCACGGCCATGTTCTTGGCGCTGAAGGCCTGGAAGCCAGGCGGCAGGGTCTCGGGCGGGGTGGCCAGCTTCACGGGCGTGCCCTGGCCGCTGCTGCTGCCATTGCCGGAGGAGCCGTTACCATCAGCGGGGCGGGGCGGCCTGGGCGCCCCGCTGCCGCCTCCGCCGGACTGCGAGACGCCGGGAGCGATGTTCAGGCTGGAGGCGCCCTGCGGTCCGGAGGGCTGGCTGCCCTGGGCCAGCTGCTGGGCGGCGACCTTCTGCTGCAGCTTCTTCTGCTGCATCTGCTCCTTCTGGATCTGGTCATAGTCGATGTCGAAGCCGAAGTCCTCCGACATCCGGCGCTCCAGCTCCAGCATGAACTCCGGCGTGATGTTGGCCTGCTGCCCAGCGCTGGCCAGCTTGTCGAAGGTGTCCTGCACGGCGGACTTCTGCTCGGCGGTCAGCGGCCCCCAGCGGAACGTCGGGTACCGGGTCGAGCCGAAGTTCCAGTCGATGAACCTCGGGATGATGTGGGTGTTGATGACGTAGGCCATCTCCTCCAGCACGGAGTCCAGCATCATCATGAACGTCGCGTCGTCCTGCTTGCCGAAGTCCACCAGCGCGGTGTCGCCGGCCCCGCCGCCCTGGGAGTCATCGAACCAGGGCGCCAGGACGGACTTGGACATCGCCGAGTTGTGATGGTTGATGAGCCCCAGGAAGTCGAACTGGCCCTCCTCCCGCAGGCTCTGGACGGTCCAGTCGCCCGTGGGCAGCACCATGTACTGGGCCAGGCCGAGGTTGGCCAGGCCCTTGACGAAGTTGTTCTTGTCGGCGGCGGCCGGGTTGGGCGGCATCGTGCCGACGCGCAGGCCGACGGCGGCCCGCTGCGCGGCGAGATGGGCGATGTAGTAGAGCTTGACCTTCTTGTCGTAGTGGTAGAAGGCGCTCTCGAACATGGACACGCCGTAGAACGGGCGCTCGGCTTCCTCGTGCGCGTAGTAGAGCCCAGTAGATTTGGGTATTTTGACGTCTATGGTACGACCTTGGAAGAATGTCCGCTGCCGCCAGCCATTCCACTCGCCCTGGCCGTCCAGCAGGAACGTCAGCGTCTCGGACGGGCGCCAGTCCAGCTTCCGCAGGGTGATCTTGTTCCGGTTCGGGCCGGTCCTGGGGACCCAGTAGACCATCTCCCAGGCCGTGAAGCCGTTGAACAGCGCCAGCAGCATCTGCTTGATGAAGCGGTCGAAGCCGTGCGTCATGCCGCCCATCGAGGCGGGCGCGAAGAACATATCGCGGATGAACTGGGACTCCGGGTCGCCGCCGATCTCGCCGTCCACCTGGGCGATGGCCGCCTCCTTCAGCGCGGACAGCAGCGGCTTGGTCATCAGCCGGTAGAGCGCGCGGGCCTGGCCGTCCTGCCGGCGCATCGCGGTGAGCTGGCCGATGGTGACCGGATCCTCGCGGAAGATCTCCCACGAGTCTCTGTAGGGAGTCGCGAAGGGCAGGAAGTAAGGGACGCCGACACTAAAATTTTCAAATTCAGGTGGCGGCTTGGGCATCTGCCCGACGTCATCGGTTGAGAGGATATACCCCTCTTGTCCGAATCCCTGGGACGTGACGCCCATCCCGCCGGGAGGACTCACACCAAGACCAGGACCTGGAATTTCGCTAGAGGTAGGCACAGCACCACCTCCCCTCGCTACTCCAGGGCGGCGATCTGATCCTCGATCTCAGGCGGAATGCTCTTCCACCAGTGCTCAGGGCGCTTCAGGTGATCCGTCACGCACAGAGTCGCCAGCCACTCCGGATCATTAATCGGGCGCAGCCGGTAGGGAATGACGTGGTGCACGACAAGTCCGGTAGCTGACGGCACGAACATCTTGCAGTCCTGGCAGGCGTAACCGTCACGGTCCAGCACGAACCGGCGGATCTCCGGCCAGGTCTGACCTCGCCAGGTGCGCTCGGACGGCGATTGGCCGCCTACCCAGTTCGGATGGTCAGACCCGCGCAGCCAGTACGTCCTTATGTTCACCAGACCCATGCGGGACGCCTTGTGCCGAACAGCCTGACGGGTCCGTCCAGTCCTAGCGGCGATCTCAGTGAGCGGCACCTCAGGATCCCGGAGCAGCTCCAGTTCCCAGTCCTTCCAGCCCTTTACCAGATTGCCATCACGCAGACCCTGGCCCTGTATAGACATCGGGCGAGCCGCCTCGCGCAGGCCAAGCCTGGTGATCCGCTTCCCTACAGAGTGCTCAGGCCTGCCGACCATCCTGGCTAACTCCGCACGGGGGACCTGGCTGCACATGGTTCGGATGATCTCGTCCTCTGCCTCCGTGTAAGCAAACGGCGCCACAACTGCCTCCCCAGGCCGACAGGACTGCTACCGGCCTGGGGAGAATATGCACTATCGGTCCATGCCAACGCTCACCAGGGAGGGGCGGAGGCCGGCGTGCGCGGGCGCGGGTCAGAGGAGATGTCGTCGTCCAGCACCGAGGTATGGAACGGCATCACGACCTCGGCGGCCGCCAGCGGGAACTCCAGCCCGTCCGGGTGGTGGCGCGGGGCCAGGACCTTGTCCGGGGTGAAGAACTGGGGCGGCACGAAGCCGATCGGCAGGCGCTCGTCCAGCACGCTGCCGGCCCAGTCCGCGTACTCGCCGGACGGGTAGGCCTGGGCGCCGGACGGGTCCTCCGCGCCGCCGAGCCGCACCGCGCCGGCCAGGGCGCAGGCGAGGGCGTCGGCCTCGTCCTTGCTGCCGTCGCCCAGATGGTCGATCTTGCCGTTGGGCAGCCGGGACAGGCCCTCCAGCTCGGCCAGCAGCAGCCCGCGGTCCGGCATCTCCAGGCGGCCCTCGTAGGACAGGTCGCGCAGGTTCTGCCAGGGCTCCTCGGACTTGTCGGTGGACACCACGTCGGTCTCGATGCCGTGGGCGGCCAGGATCTGCAGGCTGTCCAGGCTCTGGAAGCCGTCGGCGGTCGCGAGCCGGATGTTGAATCCCCGGCGGCGCAGCTCCAGCACCAGCATCCGGTACCACCGGATCTGGATGTCCAGCGGCGGGGTGCGGCTGGCGTCGGCGGCGAAGGAGAAGACGAAGTCGGCGCGCACCACCGGGCGGCGCTCGGTGAGCTGGATCTCCTGGCCGCGCTCGCCGTAGCCGGTGAGGGTGATCTCCTCCTGGCGGCGGCAGTGCGCCATCGCGATGCCCGCGCGGTCGCCGCTGACGGCCAGGTCGGCGTGCATGGCGTACTGGGCGCCCCTGATCGGGCGCAGGTCTCCCCAGCGGTAGACGGGCTCCCAGGCGCGGGCCTGGCGGGAGTAGTCGATGACGTCCAGCGGCATCGGGTCAGCCGGGTAGCAGCTGGCCTTCAGCGCCTCGTGGTTGGCGAAGTAGGGGTTGACCGCGCGGGACGGCCGGCACTCGTACTTGGCCCTGGCCAGCACGGCGTCGTCGCGGTAGTCCTCATCGAAGTGCTGGCGGGTCACCCGCGGGTTGACGTCCCAGGTGGCCAGCGGGCCGGAGACGTAATGCCGGGACGCCTCGCCGCGCTCGGCGTTGTCCTCGCGGGCGCGGGCGGTGAGCTTCTGGATCGTGGAGCCCAGGTACCGCGGGTAGGAGATCCGGACGTTCTTGAACGTCTCGGGGAAGCGGGTGGAGGCGGAGGTCTGCAGCATGTCGAGGATCGCCTCGGCGCTGGAGGCCGACTCGCGCATCCTGGCCCCCTGCAGCTTCTCCAGCTCGGCCCGGGACTTGAAGCCGTCAATCTCGTCGGCCACGCCCAGCAGCAGGTTCAGCCCCTCCTGGCCGTCGGCGTCGGAGTGGCCGGAGATCGCCTCGATGTGCCGGTCGAACCGCACCAGGTTCATCAGCGGCCGGGTCGGGTCACGGCGCCGCCCGGCCAGGGTCGCGGCCTCCACCGCCTCGGAGATGTGCTGGAACCAGCAGCCCTGGCGGCTGACCGCGCGGCGCAGCGGGGTGAAGAAGGCGCGGGAGGCCTGCGCCGAGCTCGTGGCCACGTTCAGCAGGTGGATCGTGTCCTGCTCGGGCAGCCCGTAGTACGCCTGCGGGCTGGTCAGGCACAGCAGCAGGTAGGCGACGCGCAGGCTCATGATCCGGGAGCTATGGTCCTTGCCGCTGCCTTTTCCCCACTCCAGGGTGAGGAAGTTGACCATGCGGGTCGGCTTCGCCCAGTAGGCGGCGACGTCGGCCTCGGCATTCTCGGCCAGCCACTCGTAGGTGCCGGGGTAGTAGACGCGCTCAGCGTGGCGGACCGCCTCGTACTGGACCGGCGACAGCGGCGGGTTGCCCAGGTACTTCTTGTCCTGGACGAAGACGGTCAGCGGGACCGGCAGCTCGGTGTCGAAGGACGGGAACCTCGGGTCGGCCGCGAGGGCGGCAGCATCGGCGGCCGCCAGGCGCGCGCGGCGCTCGACCTGGCCGGCGATCTCGGCCAGCAGGTCACCGGGCATCAGTCGCCGTCGGAGTCGTCGTCCCCGCCGACCTCGATGCCGAACTTCCGGCAGGCTGACTTGATCTTCGCCAGGATGGACTTCTGCTGGCTGGCACTGTAGGCCGACTTGTTCTTGGACTTGCTGAAGTAGGCCAGCGCGGCGCGGGCGTGCGCCTCGGTGTCCACCGGGTAGCGCTTCTTGCCGTCCGCCTGATAGCCGGGATCAGCGTAGGTGACATCGCCGTATGGCTTCTTGGCGTCGCTATCAGAGTCAGCCAGCCGGATGGCCAGGCTGTCGAAGGCGGTCTCCTCCGGCCACCGGCTGAAGCCTGCCTCGTCGTCAGGGTCGGCCAGGCCCATGTGGTCCATCAGGCCGTCCAGGACCACGCCCGTGGCGTAGGCCAGGTGCACGGCCTGCTGCACCTCGGCCGGGCAGCTCGCCAGGTCCGCCGCGCGGAACAGCCGGCAGGCCTCGTCCAGGCTGGCGTCGGCCGCCTGGATCATCATCCCGGCGCTGCAGTCGCCATCCCCCTCGCCGCCCTGCCCGTCGTCAGCGGCCAGCCGCAGGGCGGAGTGGGCGGACAGCACCCTATCGAGAGCGGTGGTCATGCGGCCTCCAGCCAGGTGGTTCCCGGCTGATCAATCGGCCCCGGCCGCCAGCCGCAGCGCCCTGCCCGCCGGGCCATCGCCGCTGAAGCGGACCCGGCCCTGCTGGTAGAGGTTGCCGTAGAGGGCGTGGTAGTTGGCCCGGCGGATGCGGTCGATGGCCATGGCCACCTCCTGCTGCAGCCGGACGAACTTCTCGCGGGTCCTCTGGCCCTCGGCCATGACCGCCTGGGCGGACGATGCCTCGGCCGGCAGCAGGCTCGCCGAGAAGACGTTGGCCGCCGGGATCATGCCGGCGTCGTGCTCCTGGCGGGCCGCGCGGACGCCTGTCATGGCCGCCCGCAGCATCCGCAGCGCGCCGGGCCAGTCGTTTCCCTTCACATGCACGGCGGCCACCGCGACGTGCTTGGAGGCGCCCAGCAGCAGCGGGCTGTCGCCGGCGTTCTCGATCTCGCCGGACAGCGCGGTGAGCTCGGCAGGCGAGGGCGGGCCGGCCTGAGCGGGCAGCGGCGGCGACGCCGAGACCGTCTGGGACGGCACATGGTAGAGCTGGTGGCCGTAGATCGGGCGCGCGCCGGGCCCGGTGAGAGTGCCGTTCTTCAGGAAGCTGGCGGCGGGCGGCACGACGGCCAGCGCTATCAGGCGCTCCAGCGCGGCCGGATCCGGCTCGGCGGGCGCCGAGGTCCCGACCTTCTTCTTGGCGTGCTTAGCGGCGGTCAGGGCCCTTGCCTTGGCGCGGAGCTCCTCCCACTTGGCCACGTTGGCGGTCGCCGCCGCGCGCACGTCGGCATGCACCTTGTGGCCGTGGCCATCGTGGCCCTTCGCCCAGTCCTTCACGATGCCGACGGCCATGTGGTAGGCCTCGGACTCGCTGTGCCCCTTCTTCATGAGCTCGCCGGCGACATGCTGCACGTAGGGCGGGGCCTCCATGCCCTTGTGCCTCCACAGGCCGGGCCCGCCGGGCCGGCCGTGCGGCTCGGGCACGGTAGACGCCTCGGGAGTGCGGGCAGTGAGCTTCAGGAGCCTGCTCAGGGCGCCGTCCACCGCTACCACCTGTGCCCTGCGCCGCCCTGGCTGCTCCCGGACGAGGTATTGGTCCGGCCCCCGCCGCCGAAGACCGACGAGCTCCCGGTCGCCTGCGCGCCGCCCTGGTGATGCTCGGCATGACTGTGCACCTCGCGCTGGGCCCTGCGGCGCACTATCCGGTCTGACTCCCGGCGCACCTCCCGGTGCAGCCCGGCCCCGAGCAGGGAGATGCCGGGCAGGTGCGGGCGCGGCAGCGCGTGGCCGCCGCCGTGCTCGGCGCGCTCGGCATCGCGGGAGCCGGAGCCGATGCCGCTGCGGGCCGCCCTGGACGGGCTGCGCTCCGCCTCGTGCGTGTGGCCGAGGCTGCCGCGGGCCACATGGTCCATCGCGTGCCAGTGCCCGAGCGAGCCGGGCTGGCTGAAGTCGCGGCCGAAGTCGCCGGGCGCCATGCCGTGCGCCGAGGTCAGGTGTGCCTGCATCCCGGCGGGGCGCATCCGCCCGTACCCGGCCATGTGCCTCGCGGCACCGAGCGAGTCCGCCAGCGCCAGCACCTTGTCCAGGTACGCGCCCACTACAGGATCCCGGCGCGCTCGAAGGTGTCCACGAACCGGCGGGTCAGGTCCATCCGCTGCTGCGGGCTCTCCAGCGTGGCCAGCACCTCGATCACGCCGTCCTTGACCTTCCGGGCGATGATCTCGTCATCGGACGGCCGGAACTTCACCAGCAGGTCGTTGAACTCCCTGGTCATGTTCAGCCAGAAAGTGTTGAAGTCCTTGATGATCCCGGCGTGCTGGAAGCCCTGGTCATCGCCGATCGGCTTGCCCTCGCGGTACTTCAGGCTGATGTAGTTGAAGGCGATCCGCTCGAGCAGCAGCTGCTGGACGGTGTTCATCGGGACGTGCGCGACCTCGCCGCGCATCCGGAACACCAGGATCTCGTACAGCCCGCGCAGGCCCTCGTCGTCCAGCCAGTCGGGCAGCGTGAAGGCGGCGTCCAGCTCGTGGATGTCCTGGCTCACGCCTGGGCTATCGGCGTCAGGCCCCGTCCCGCCAGGCCCGCAGCCAGCCGTGCTGGTACCACAGCGGGGACTCCGCCGCGTAGTGCGGGTGCCGCACCGTCTCCACCTCGTAGCCGGCGTCCTCGAGGATGGAGACGCAGTCGTCATGCAGGTCCGGGCTGTGGAACTCCACCAGGAACCGCGGGGCGCGGACCGCCAGCAGCCGTCCCGCCCCCTGCAGGACGAGGGCCTCGTGCCCCTCGGTGTCCACCTTCACGAAATCCGGGGCTCCGAGCTCGTCCATGAGGCTGTCCAGCGTCCGGCTGGGCACCCGGCGGGCGCTGGCTGACTCAGCTGCGGGCACGCAGGTCACCAGCTGCCCCTTGGCCAGGTCAGGCCCGCTCTCGATGAGATCAATCTGGCCGTCCCGGTCGGAGACGGCCAGATTGAACAGGAGAACGCCGCCGAAGTTCGACCAGAGCCTGTCGAGCTCGGCATAGGACTCCGCCGCCGGCTCGAACGCGCAGACCAGGCTGAACCTGGAGACCATGATCTCCACTGACTGGCCGGCATTGGCGCCGACATCCCATCCGGAGGCCCCGCGGGCATCCGCCCAGAGGCGCTCGGCCACGACGGGAGGATCCGTAGGCGCCCATATGCTCACAGCGGCCACCCTAGGGCAGCCAGGTACCAGCGCAAGTACGACAGCAGCCAGCCGGCCGTCATGAAGTGCGAGCGGCCTGCCTGCCGGTCCGTCCAGACCGTCGGCACCTCGGCCACCCGCAGGTTCATGCGCCGGGCCTTGGCGACCATCTCGATGCCCATCTCCAGCCCGGCCGACGACTGGATCCCGGCCCGCCGCAGGAAACTCGCCGAGTATGCCTTGTAGGCGTTCGTGGCGTCATGCGTGCCGGTGCCGGCCAGCAGGTAGAGCGACTGCCCGGCAGCCTGGGCCAGGATCCGCTTCAGCAGCGGGCCGCCGATGTGCCGCCCGCCGCGCATGTACCGGGACGCGGCCGCCACCGCCGCGCCGGACTCGACCAGGGCGACCAGGGCGGGGATCTGCCGCGGGTCATCGGAGCCGTCCGCCATCGTCACCACGATCACCGGAGCGGCTGCCTGCTCGATGCCGTGCCGGATGGCATTCCCCGGCGACGGCGGGTACCTGCTGATCAGGCCGCGCACCGCCGGCCAGTAGGCACCCAGCTTCCCCAGCGTGCGGTCATCCGGGCTGTCCACGACGACGAGGACCTCGCGGGGCCCGGCCACATGCTTCAGCAGGTTCTCCAGCACCCGGCAGATGCTCTCGTCCTCGTCCCGGGCCGGGATGACGATGCTCACATGCGGGACGGTCACGGGGCCAGCCAGTAGGCGACCTCGCCGCGGTGCTCGCGGAAGGACGCCGCCTGCGTGCCGCCGAACCTATCAGGCAGAGCGTAGACGCCCTCGTGCTGGCCGATGTTCTGCGAGCGGGAGGCATCCGGCACGGCCGACAGCCAGCCGCGCTGCACCAGCCGCCACATCTGCCAGTCGTAGCCGCGCTCGGAATCGGGGAACGGGCCGGGGCTGCAGTCATAGTCCCAGTCCGGCTCGATCACCTCCTCCCAGCGATCACGCCAGGTGCCCCAGCACCACGGGTTGAACTCGGAGGCCAGCCGGACGGCCGACTGGTCCGCCCCGCTGTCGTCCTGCGGCCGGTGCCAGCCCTGGCCGAGGGAGTTGTGCGCGCAGACGCACAGGATGCCGTCATCGCCCCGCAGATCCCGGGCCCACCCGAAGTAGCGCAGCACATCATCGGAGACGAGCACGTCCTCGTCCGACATGATGACGAACCGGCAGCCGTCGTCCCCGGCGAACACTGCCGTCACCGCCTCGCCGAGGGCGCGGTGCGAGCCGGGCACCGGCAGGCACTCCGGGCTGTCCGGGCGCACCTCGATGTCCAGCGGGAAGCGCGCGAGGACCGCGCGCTGCTCGGCCTCGCGGGGCGACGGCCCGAGCGCGGCGACGATCCGGCGCAGCGACGCCACCTCCGGCACCAGGGCCCAGGACTCCAGCACGCGCGCCAGGTACTGCGGCCGGCGCCACGCCGCCAGCACCAGCACCGTGTCGCCGGGGTCAGCCACGGGGCCTCAGCCAGCTCGCCGGGCAGCGCTCGCGGATGTACCGGGGGAAGGTCTCGTCCACCTCCGCCGGCACGACCGGCAGGCCGCCGCCGCTCTCTGCCGACCGGTACCGGGCACCGCTGCGGATCAGCTCGCCCTCCGGGCTGGCGAGCAGCTCGGTATGGCATGTCGCCGTCTCCAGCTTCGACCGCTGCATATCAGGGCCTCCCATCCAGGACAGGTGCCAGCCGCCGTCCGGCAGCACCTCGTAGCCCGCCCGGGCGTCCCGCACCTCCGCCAGCCCGTGGCCGGCCGCCGCCCGGCGGCGGAGGTAGCCCGCCCGGGCCACGACGCACGTCGGCGGCAGCGGCGAGCAGGACTCCCAGTCTGCCGCGAACAGGAAGGTGCGCATCATGACTGCCGCGACATCCCGCCCGGACCAGGCCAGCAGGCCAGGCGACGGCAGCTCGTCCACGTCCGTGATGAGCACCACGTCATCGTCAGCGGCGGCCCGGTCGATGACCGGCCAGGCCGCATTGCGCTGGGCCCGCAGCCTGGCCCACGGGCCGGCGCCCGGCGGGAGGCTGGCCGCCACGTAGCTGACGGACCCGGACCAGCGCCGGAAGCGCCCGGCGTTCTCCGCGAAGTACATCGGCTTGGGATGCCCGCGGAAGGTCTCCGGGGCCTCGACCAGGACATGCCAGACACCATAGGGCTCCAGCTCGGTAAGGCGGCACTCCAGCATGTCCAGCTCGTCGTTGAACATGACCGGGGCGATGATCGTCACTGGCCGGGCTCCGTGCCGCCCCGGTAATCCCGCCGTCCGGGCACTCAGACTCCAGTCAGCTGCCTCAGCGCCTCGGGCGTCAGCCGCTCATGGCCGTTGCCGCCGTTCGCATGCCCGTTAGCCGGGGAGGACGGGCGGGCGGCGCACAGGCGCTCGGAGCACATTACCGCCGCCAGCGACAGGGCGCTGCGCGGCGTGCCGACGCGGCCGACCTTCGTCTTCAGGTCCCACAGCACGGTCATGGCCTTCACCACCCTGGCGGTGTCCAGCCGCCGCGCCAGTGCCTGCCGGGCCGCCAGCGGGCCGCCCTGGGCACTCACCTCGCCCTTCGACAGCAGCCGCAGGACGTCGGTGAGGCAGTCGGTGACCCTATCAGAGATCAGGGCGAAGTCGCCGCACTCCTCCAGCACCGAGTCGAGCCGGGCGAACAGCGCGGCGTGATCGCCGGAGATCATGGCATCCACCAGCGGCGGGCCGAAGTCGGTCTCGCCCTCGAACTTGCGGTAGAGCTCCAGGCTGGTGACGCCCACGCTGGCCATCTGGTCCAGCTTCATGATCGCATCGCGCATGGCGCCGTCCGAGCGGTCCGCTATCTCCCGCAGCAGCTCCGGCTCGGCATTGAAGTCCTCGGCCCGGCAGATGTACTGCAGCCTCTCAGCGATGACCGCCGGGGACAGCCGGCGGAAGACGAACGTCATGCACCTGCTGACCACCGTCGGCAGGATCTTCGCCGGGTCGGTCGTCAGCAATATGAAGATCGTACCCGGCGGCGGCTCCTCCAGGACCTTCAGCAGGGCGTTGCCAGCGTCCTTGCTCATGCTGTGCGCCTCGTCCAGCAGCACCACCAGGCCGCCGAAACTCACCATCTCCGTGATATTGCGGATGTCGTTGACGCCGCCGTTGCCGGCCGCGTCGATCTCCAGCACGCCCAGGTGGCTGCCGTTCCCGACCGCGCGGCAGGCAGGGCAGGTCAGGCACGGCCAGACATCCGGCCGGCCGGGCTCGGCCTGGCAGTGCACGGCGGCGGCCAGGATCCGGGCGGTGGTCGTCTTGCCGGACCCGTGCTGGCCGGTCAGCAGCAGGCCCTTCGGCAGGCTGCGCTGGCGGGCCATCGAGTAGAGCACGGCCGTGGACCGGCGCTGCCCGGCCACGTCCAGGAACCGGCGCGGGCGGTACTTCAGGGCCAGCGGCTCGTGCTCGCTCAAGCGACTACCTCCCAGACAGTGTGCGGCACGCCGCCACAGCCGACCTCGTCCCGCAGCTCCCGCATCCGTCCGTCAGCCGTGGAGTCAAACCAGC
>Ga0335079_10002256_pt1 | contig 22250 bp, 26 predicted proteins | sample Lox_Sample_33_FD_206719 | JGI IMG/M metagenome (GOLD analysis project Ga0335079, IMG submission 206719) | Soil microbial communities from Loxahatchee National Wildlife Refuge, Florida, United States - Lox_Sample_3.3 | ecosystem: Environmental > Terrestrial > Soil > Wetlands | place: USA... | reverse complement strand
AGCGGCTCAGCGTTGAAGAGATTCGTGACGCGTATCTCGCTATGGGTGGCGATTTGGATCTTACGATGGGTGGCACCCTCGATCCCGGCGTCGGCACCGACGGCGAAACCAGCTCCAGCCGCATCAGCATGAATCCGGAAAAGACAAATCGCCGAAGCATCTACCTGCCCCTGCGCCGCTCGAATCTGCCGACCCTCTACAGCTTGTTTGATTTTGGCGATGCTACGACTCCCGACGGCCGCCGCAATTCGACCATTGTGGCTACTCAATCGCTGTTTGTGATGAACAGTCCATTGGTGATCCGCGAAGCAGATCATCTGACTGCCGGCGTATTGAAGCAGGAAAAACTCGACCAGCGGCGCGTGGAAGAGATCTATGTTCGCGTCCTCGACCGCAAGCCGGACCCCTCGGAGATTGATCGCGGCCTCACTTATGTGGCGAGCCTGCGCCAGAAGTGGAATGATATCTCAGAAGAAAAAGCTTGGACGAGCCTCACGCACGTTCTCATGGCCTCCAACGAATTCATTTTCCTTTATTAGGGTAGACATGGACATTTACTCGTTTCTCACCAAACCACCGAAGCTTTCGCAGCTCTCCCGCCGCGCGATGCTACGTGCTGCGGGCTGCGGTTTCGGGTACCTGGGCCTGCAATCCCTTCTCGCCGAAGTCGCGAAGGCGGACACCGGTGTCGACCCGCTGGCTCCAAAGAACCCGATGTTTGCCGCCCGGGCGAAGCGTGTCATTTTCCTGTTCATGCATGGCGGCCCGTCCTCGATTGACACTTTCGACCCCAAACCCTATCTCGATACCCACGACGGCAAACCGCTGCCCATCAAACAGCCGCTCACTTTCGCCGCCGGCGAAACGGGCGGATTGATGAAATCGCCCTGGAGATTTAAGCATTGCGGTCAAAGCGGCTTACCCATCAGCGACCTGTTCCCGCACATCCGGGAGTGTGCGGACGATCTCTGCGTGGTTCGGTCCATGATTGGCGAAGGTGTCGATCACGGCGCGGCGCTGTTGCAAACCTTCACGGGAACATTCACGTTTACGCGTCCCAGCATGGGCTCGTGGGTGCTCTACGGCCTCGGCTCGGAAAATCGCAATCTCCCCGGCTACATCACCATCAAACCTGCGTTATCGCATGGCGGCGCAAAGAACTGGGCATCCGGCTTCCTTCCGGGCGCCGTTCAGGGAACAGCCATTGGCAATGCAGGCATGCAAGTCGCCGATATTCAAAAAGAGCCCATCGAATATCTGGTCAATCAACGGTTTACGCGAGACCAACAGCGCTACGAACTCGACATGATTCAGGCCATCAATCGGAAGCACCAGGAATTGTGGAAACTCGACGATGAACTGGAGACTCGCATCCAATCGTTTGAGATGGGTTTTCGCATGCAAGCCGAGGCGGCGAAGGTGTTCGACGTCTCCGGTGAATCAGATGCTACGCGCAAGCTCTACGGCCTGGATGACCCCAGCACTGCCGATTTCGGCTGGCAGTGCCTGCTTGCTCGCCGCTTGGCCGAAGCCGACGTTCGCTTTATTCAATGCACCCACAGCTACAAGTGGGATCAACACTCAGACCTGTTCGAGAAGCACACCGAAAATGCCGCTGAAGTGGATCAGCCGATCGCCGGCCTGTTGAAAGATCTGAAAGGGCGCGGCCTGCTGAACGACACCCTGGTCATCTGGGCGGGTGAGTTCGGCCGTACTCCTGTTTCACAAGGTGGCAACGGTCGCGATCACAATCCGTATGGCTACTCCATCTTCATGGCCGGCGGCGGCGTGAAGGCCGGTTTTGCTTATGGCTCAACCGATGAATTCGGCTACCATGCCGCGGAAAATCGTATGCACATGCATGACTTTCATGCCACGGTTCTGGCGCTTTTAGGTTTGGACCATCTGAAGCTGACCTATCGCTACTCCGGCCGCGACTTTCGTCTTACCGATACCGCGGGCGATGTGCATGACGGCATCTTTGCGAACAAAGTAAGCGGATAAAGACGTCCGGGCATTTGGCTGCATCCCGCGCCGCTGATTTGCGCCGGTTTCTCGTTACCCGGATCAGGACCGAGAAACGCGCTTGCGTCCGTCTAAGAATCACCAGTCGGACAGTCGGTGACTCGGAGAAAACCCGTTCCGCTTCTTCGTCGCGCATTTTCTCACCACAAGCGATTTTCAGCTTACTTCAAAAAGGCACTCTAGGAAGAGTTGTTTCGCGGGTCGTCGGTTGCGTTGAGGTATTCAAGGCCAAGCGGGCCGATCGCTGTGATTTGCGTTACATATTCACTGGATTTCGCCCAGTGAAAATGCCACGTATCCCCCGGCAGAACGATGACACTGCCGGGCGGATACGCCTCCAGCTTATCGGCATCGAACCGTTCGCCCACGCCGATATAGAATACCCCGGACATTACGGTGTAAACGCGATCCTCCGGATGCCGGTGCGGCATCAGCTTCACGCCTTGAGGCACTTTCACCCTGATCGTGTAAGGGCCGGCCTCCGCGGGATGACCAACCACCACCGCCAGGCGAACCGAGGGAGGGAAAGCCGCGAATGCCTTCCAGTCGATTTCTTCCGACAGCACCGTCCTGAAGACGTCTTGACCCGGATGGTGAGATCGAACCGGGCCTTGCTGTGACACCGCGATTGCTTCTTTCGACGTATGAAACTCCGTGATGGTGACTTAGCCGATTTGGCCGAGGTAGTACCCGAGCCGATTTTCGACATCCCCTGGCGTATGGAAGCCACGCGCCATCAGCGCTTTGATCCCATCCTGCGCCGCCGATCGCCCCAGCGAGCCGATGCACGCATCCCACCCCGCGCCGAGTTCGACGTCCGGCGGCAGGCTTGTGTTGACCAGGCGCTTGGTGTTTGCGATCGCCCACTTGTCGAATTTGGCGATCCGGCTCGCGAGGGTTTCTACGAATGCGTCCAGCTCCGCGTCCGGCAGGGCGCGATTCACGTAGCCATAGGCCTCCGCCCGTTCGGCGCTGAGGTCTTCCGAACTCAGGAGGACTTCCAGAGCGCGATTCCGGCCGATGAGCCGGGGAAGCCGCGCCATGGGGCCGCCGCCGGCGACCATCCCTACGCCTACCTCCCATTGCGAGAGGATGGCCTTCTCGCGGCTGGCGAAACTCATGTCGCAGGCCAGCGTGATCTCGCTGCCATTGCCAGTCGCCCGGCCACGGATGAGGGCGATCGAGGCAACCGGCACTCGAGTCAGTCGCACGAGAAAGTCCGGCCAGGGCGGCAGACCTGTGGGACCGGCCGGCATTCCAGTCAGGTCCTCGAGCTTTGCCCGGAAATCCGAGTGATTGAGGAAATAGTCATCAACGGCGCTGTCGAAGACCACAACCCTGACGTATTCGTCGCCCTCAATAGCGTTGATGATTTCCTGGAACTCGCGGACCATTTCCGGGCCCATGACGTTGAGCGGCGGGTTGTCGATTGTGACACGCCAGTAGGCGGGCGACCGTCGCACCAAGTGAAGCTGTGCGGATTTCGTTGCGGCGTTCACCGTCGCCACCGGATTCTCCCCGGCGGCGGATTTTGTGAGTGCGTTAGCTGCTGTCATGGTTTCTCCTTTTGCAGTGGTTCAGTGGTTTACTTATGACTCGGTTAAATGACTGCTGAGCCTGCCTTGCTGACGACTTCATCCTGCGAATCGGTACCTCCCGAACAACCGATTGCGCCGATGATCTTGCCCTGCTCGATCAGAGGAATGCCGCCTCGGGATGCAATGACACCGTCGAATGCGAGCAGGTAATTGAGGTGCATCAAATTAATGCCGTCCTCAAAGACCTTGGTTGGGCGCCGGAAAGTGGCGGCCGCTCGCGCCTTGTGTATCGCGATCTGAATGGAGGCCAGCATGGCTCCGTCCATTCGCTCGAAGGCAACTAAGTTACCGCCGGAATCGGCTACCGCGACGTTCATCTTCCAATTCCGCTTTTTGGCTTCCGCCACGGCGGCGTGAATCACGGCCTCGGCCCGGTCCAGCGTTATGGCGAGCCCATAGGGCACATCGAATGGCATGTCGTCTGGGATGGCGTCAAGCGGGTTCGATGACAGCGCGGCGGTTTCCCTGGCGATATCTGTTTTCGTACTCGACATATGTTTCCTCCTAAAGATCTGATTATTCCCAGATGCTCCCTACCGCGACGGTGGTTTTCGTGAACGATCCCAGCCGCGGCGCTTCGGCCATCAAGCGCAATTTCTAGTTCACGCGATCCATGGTCAGCACGATCTTTCCTCTTTTATGTGGCGCGCCGGCCAGCATTTCGTGCGCCCCCCGAGCTTCCTCGAGAGGCAGCACGGTGCCTACCTGCGCCGTCAGCTTCCGGCTGTTTAGCAATCCCGCGAGCATTCCCAGCCGGGCCGCGGTAACGTCAACCACGAAGAAGGCTGAACGAAATCCCGCAGTCTGTGGCGGTGGAGAAACCGCCGACACGAGGATTCCGCCCGGCTTTAGAACACGAAATGAATCACGCTGAGTCTCTCCTCCGACAGTGTCTAGTACGGCATCGACAAGGGGAACGGCATCTTCGAACTTTGTCGTCTTGTAGTTCACAACCGTCTCGGCTCCGAGGCCGCGAACGTAGTCGAGATCAGCAGGCCCGGCGGTTGCGTAAACCCGAAGTTCTGCTTGCCTCGCGAGTTGCACCGCATACGCGCCAAGATTTCCAGCAGCTCCGTGGATTAATACGGCTTGGCCAGCCTTCATCTGCGCGCAGTCGAACAGCATTTGATAAGCCGTCACCGCCACCACCGGCGCGGAGGCCGCCTCGACAAAGCTGAGCGATCTCGGCTTTGGGGCTAACATCTGTGCCGACGCCACCGCAAATTGGGCATAAGCGCCGCAGAATTGTTTGTTCGTGACGCCGAAAACCTCGTCACCTGGCTTGAACGGAATGACTCCTGTTCCGACGGAGTAGACAATCCCCGCTAAATCTGACCCGAGAACGATCGGAAGCGGCAGTTGTACAACGCTCTTGCCCTCCCGAATGAGCGCGTCCCACGGACCAACTCCGGCAGCGGCGACCTTTATGACCACTTCGCCTTCTTGCGGCGCCGGACAACGTATCTCGTCGATCACAATAGCGTTCGGCGGGCCAAAGTGATGGATTCTTCCAGCTTTCATTCTCTCCCCTCCGAAAACGACCGCCCTCGGTGCAAACGCAAGCGGTGTCCACGTCAGCCGCTCGGGAATCCGAACATCAACCAGGACTGGTTGGCCACCCAGTGCGGGTAAAGCTCCGTCATCCGGTTGAACAGCTCTTGGTCGGACGCCGTAGTCTGCTGCAGCCGATCAAAGTCCTGCAGATAACGTTTCGTGTCCTGGATCGCCGACGGTGAGTCGGGCGCACCAGGCTTCTTGTGACCGGCAACAACCATCGCCGGCTTCAACGCTGCCAACCGGTCTAGCGCCGCCACCCAGTTCTTGCGACTCTCGGGGGTGGTGTCGCCGACATACATGTGGCACTGGTTGTACACCACGTCGCCAGCGACGACCAGGCCGATCGACGGAACGTGCACAGACGTCGAATGGGGACTATCGGTGTGGCCCTGCTCGATGATGCGAAATTCGTGGCCTTCGAGAGTGAACGTGTCGCTCTCATAGGGTTCAGCAGCGACCAGCTTTGTGGCCAGCTGTCCAGGCCAGCAGCGGTGCATGATCTGGTCCAGCGGGGGGACCAAAAACTTGCGCATTTCCTCCACTGTCTTCGGCGTCGCAATGGCCCGGGCGTTCGGGAAGCGGGCAAGCAGGACGCTCAGACCGTAGAAGTGGTCGGCATGCCCGTGCGTTATGTAAATGATCCGCAGGTTGCGGTGATGCAGCGCAACCCAACCCGCGAGAGCCTCGGCCTCAGCTACCGTAGTCAATGCGTCTACCAGTACCGCGCCATGCTCACCGAAGATCAAAGTCGAAGTCATTGGGTCGAAGCCGAGTGCTTCGCCGAAGGGCCTGGGACGCTCGCCTACCATAGCCTTTCCCGGCGCTGTAAAGACGTTCACGCCAAGCGTGTTCGACGTTATGGGGGCGGTCATATGCGTGGCCTCGTTAAGTTCATAGCTAGCCGTACTTAAGGTTCGTGCTCTGTCCGACCTCGATAATGTAGCCGTCAGGATCGCGGATGTAGCAGCGAATCTCGCCGTACTTGGGTATGGGCTCCGTGATGAACTCCGCTCCGCGACTTTTCCACGATCGATAGCAAGCTTGAATATCCGCGACGCGGAAATTCATAAAGCTGTTGATGTGATTCGGGTTGGGGACGCTGAGCGTTACCGTCGGCTTATCCGGGGTCGGCCCGCCTCCAACGTTCAGAATCATCCAGAGGTTTGCAAGCTGAAGGTACGCAGGCGCGTTGCCGTCACCCAGGCTCAGAATACGAGCACCGAAGACCTTTTCGTAGTAGCGAGCCGATCGCTCGATGTCGGCGACGGTGAGGAAATGCGCGATGCTAATCCCTTCTCGCGGGGGCATCTCATAGCTCTTCTGCTCGATTTGTACGCCGTTCGTTGACGGCTCCAATTCTTTCTTCATTTTCTGTTTTTCCTTTCGTGTGCGCTGCTCGAAAATAATGTCAAGCCACCAGCAAGATCTTCCCGATGCCACCCTTTTCAGCTGCAGCTTGAGCTTCGGCCGCTTCACTGAGCGGCATGGTCCGGCTAATCGGAATTACCAGCCTGCCATCTCGAACTGCTTCGGCCATGAACTCGAGCGTTTTCCTGTCGAATTTCGAGAATACTTTCGCCGCTTTTACAGATGGGTAATCCCCGGCGTTCCGCGGCACGTCGACAACGGTGGCAAATACGCCGCCTGGCTTGACCTTCGCCATCAGCGTCTCCGCGGTTCTTCCACCGACGGCATCGGCAACCGCATCGACCGGCGCAAGATTCCTCATTGCGGTGTCGTCGTTGGTTGCGACCACCCGATCCGCGCCGACCGCCTTCGCCCCATCTATCTGGGTCTTCAAAACGCCCGCGATTACGAGTGCCCCGCGTTCCTTCGCTGTGAATACCGCCGAACGCCCGACGCTTCCAGCGGCACCTACGACCAGGACCGTCTGGCCCGAGTGGATTCCGGTAGCGGACGTGAGCTGGTTGCCAGTCGTCGTCACCAGTGGCAGCGCGGCGGCCTGGATCAAATCGAGCCCCTTGGGAATCTTCGCAAGAGCAGCCGTTTTCACCACGCAAAGTTCAGCGTACGTGTAGTCGGTCATGGCGAAGACCTGGTCACCGACCGAGAAACCGTCGGCACCTGGCCCAAACTTGACCACAGTCCCAGACATATCGACTCCGGTGAGGCCCGGGAAATGGATCGGATAAAAATCCTTCGTTAATCCAGCGCGCTGCTTGTAGTCGATCGGATTCACACTTGTGGCAGCCACCCGCACCAGCACCTCGCCCGGACCGGGAGCCGGATCAGGATAGTCCTCAAGCTTCAGTACTTCCGGACCGCCGTATTGGCGGACAACAACTGCCTTCATATTCCATCTCCCTGTACGAGTTCCGATCCAAAACGGCGGGAGGCGAGGTCTGACAAACAAGTGGACCCCGCCTCACGATGCATTCAAACGGTTGCCGTTTGCAGGGCAGGTTTGAGAGGATGATCGGCCAGGTCGGTTGGTTTCAAGCTCGCCAGGATCTTTTTGGCCTCAACCACGTCAGCGGCGGTGCCGTGAGCAACCACCAGGTAGTGCCCCGCCTTTATGGAGGCTTCATAGGTCATGATGCTGTCTTTTGGTATACCCAGGCTGAACAGACCGGCACCGATGGCGCTCAAACCCCCAACCACCACCGCGTCCTCCAGGCCGGCGACGATCCAGCCAACCAACGGGCCGCCAACCAGCACCGGCCCTATCGCGGGCACCCAAAAAAATGCGGCGCCGAACAGTAGGCCCCAGAAGCCGCCCCAGAACGCGCCCCACTTTCCCCAATACTTCATGCGGTCTCCCGCGTTGTAGTACCCAACCACTTGCTCGTTCGTGTGATAATCCTTCCCCACAATCGACAGCTTCTTCATGTCGAAGCCTGACTTCTGAAGTTGCTTCACGGCTTCTTCGGCCGCCGAATGATTGTCATATGTTGCGATCACTGCGTTTGTATCGGTCACGCTCTTGTCTCCTTTCTAAGTTCGGTTTTGGTTGTTTTCGTAAGGTTAACGCCATAGTAGTCTGCGGCTTTCTCGATGTTCGCGAGCGCCAAAACGCGGTCGGCATCGGAAACATCGGTAACCTGGTCGAACCGCGCGGCCGCGTTGCGCACATGTTGAGCATCGGTCAACGGTTCCTTGCGCTGCTTGGGAAACGCGTAGACGCTGTCCGGCAGGTCACTCTGCGTCGTGAGCCGCCCATGTTTCTCGTGCGGTTTCCAAGTTGGTTCTCGCATGTCTTTATCCTTGAATGGCGCGTTGAAATGCTCTCGCGAGCGCGTCTGTCAGCGCGTCGCGTAGCCCGTGAATATGTAATCCTTGGCCGCTACTCTCGTATGGCAGGTGAAACCGCAAGTGACGACGCCGGTCTTATCCGGCTTAAACACGGCCGACGTGGAATCGTAGTCGAACACGGCGTAGGCCCACCCCTTCGTGGCCGGGAATTTCCTGGTGTCCTTCTCTATGAAGAAAACGTCCTGTAAGACGTCCGGTATCCTCACTGAGAAGGGAGCCTCGGTGCTCTTTTTGGGTTTCCATTCGATTTTGGCAATCTTAGAGCCGTCAGGGAAAGGCTTGCCGTTTCCGGGAACGCCCGCCCGGTAGGCGTCGATCATCGTGGGATTCGCGACCTCTACCTTCAGCAAATCGTCAGTCTGACTCACCGCGACAACCTGCCAATTCTCGTACCCCCTGAAGTCAGAGAATGCGAGCCCATCTGGCACGCGCAGTGTGTATTTGTCCTGGGCGGCAAGCGCTACCGCCGCCACAAGGGATAGTGCGGCGTTCACCCCAGCCTTGATAGGCTTCATTTTAAGAGCTCCTATGCGGCCTTGCGAGCCGCGAGCACCTGCATCAGCACCTTCGCTGCGACAGTCGACGAAGCCGGGTTTTGGCCGGTTACGACCCGGCCGTCGACGAGCGCGAAAGGCGCCCAGTCTGCCGCCTTCTCGTAGAGAGCCCCGATCCTCTTCAGCTCGTCCTCCACGAGGAAAGGCACGACGCGGGTCAACCCCGCGTCGGCTTCTTCGCCGTCCGTGAACCCAGTCACGCGTTTGCCTTTCACCAGGGGCTCGCCTTGAATCATCACGCGATGGAAGACGCCAGGAGAGTGACAGACCGCCGCCACGGGCTTGCCGGAGTTGTAAAAAGATTCAATCAACGCGATGGAATCGGGGTTGTCGACCAGGTCCCACATTGGACCATGGCCGCCCACATAAAATATGGTGTCGAAATCCTCCGATTTCATGTCGGAGAGCTTCACCGTCTGAGATAGCTGCTTCTGTGCTTCCTTATCCTTTTTGAAGCGTGTCATCGCAGGAGTTTGCTGATCCGGCAAATCGCTCTTTGGATCGATCGGCGGCTGGCCTCCTTTTGGCGAAGCCAGCGTCAACTGCACGCCGGCGTCGCGGAAGACAAAGTACGGGGCCGCGAATTCCTCCAGCCAAAAGCCGGTCTTACGGCCGGTGTTGCCCAACTGGTCGTGCGACGTCAGCACCATCAATATTTTCATGTTCGTTCTCCTCTGCTAAGCCTCAATTTGCCGTTACGCTCCAGCCACTGCATCTCGCGTGCCACCGCAAACGCGCAGAAACGAAGGACTCAGTCAACTCCCTGGCACTCCACTGTCCGCGGGTCGACTCAGCCGGCCGACGCGGTGAGGCTTTGCGTCTTGAGGACGCGGCACGCAAAACTCTTGGAATTAGATCTGCTAAATAATTGGAGAGGAGCGCATTGGATGGCGCGGCTCGTTTCAATCAATGTCGGGCTTCCCCGTGATGTCGCATGGAAGGGTGAGAAAGTTCACACCGCGATCTGGAAGCAGCCGGTGAGGGGCCGGATCGCAGTCCGCCGTCTGAACCTCGAAGGCGATGGACAAGGCGATCTCGCGGGCCATGGAGGCGAGCACCGCGCGGTGATGGTGTATCAACTGGATGCCTATCACTATTGGGAGGCGCAGCTCGGCCGCAACGATTTTTCTTTCGGACAGTTTGGCGAGAACTTCACAGTGGACGGCCTGCCCGATGATGAGGTTTGCATCGGCGACCGATACCGCATCGGAAGCGCGCTCTTCGAGGTCACTCAACCGCGCGTCACGTGTTATCGCGTCGGCATCAGAATGGCTGAGCCGGCAGTGGCTGCTCTGCTCGTGTCGCGTCACCGTCCCGGCTTTTACTTTCGCGTTCTGGAAGAAGGCGAAGCCGGCGCCGGCGACGAGATCACAAAAGTGGCGGACGGCCCCGAACGCATGACAGTGGCCGCCATTGACGCCCTGCTGTATTTGCCGCGCCCCTCGCGCGAACAACTCGAGCGCTCGCAGCGAGTGCCAGCGCTCAGCCAGGGATGGAAAACATCGCTAAAAGCGCTCGTAGAGGCGGGCAGTTCGCAATCAGGGAATCCCGGGCTCAAACCCTCAAACGCCCCGCCGCCGGCCTGGCCGGGTTTCCGGCCATTACGTGTCACCAAGGTAGATCGAGAAACCGCCAGTGTGGTCTCGTTGTGCATCGGACCAACCGACGGGACATCCCTGCCTGCAGCTCTACCCGGGCAGTTTCTCGTTGTACGGTTGCGTACAACACCCAGCGGCCCCACGCTGCTTCGAAACTATTCGATGTCCGGCGCACCCGGCGCCGGGACATACCGAGTCAGCGTCAAGCGGGAGACGAATGGGGCCGTGAGCCCGTATCTTTGCGATCGCATCCGCGCGGGCGACATTTTGGACGTGAGCGCGCCTCGCGGCGGCTTCGTCCTGCAATCCGGTGATGCTCCCGTCGTCTTGTTGAGCGCCGGAATCGGCGCAACGCCCGTACTCGCCATGCTGCACTCTCTCTCCTCCGCCGGATCACGGCGTGAGATCTGGTGGATCTACGGAGCGCGCAACCGCGCGGCGCACCCCTTTGCAAAAGAGTCACGCGACCTCCTGCAAACGCTCATTAACAGCCGAAGCCACATTGTCTACAGCCAGCCGAGTCCCGAGGATCAACCCGGCGCGGATTACGATTCGGTTGGGCATGTGGACACCCCGCTGCTGGATCGGCTGAGGGTAGCCCACGATGCGGATTTCTACCTGTGCGGCCCGCCATCATTCCTCAAGCAACTGGCCGCGGGCCTGAAGGTGTGGGGCGCCGATTCCACGCGGATTCATCAAGAGGTGTTTGGGCCGGAAGCGCCAATCACGCCGGGAATTGCGCAATCTCCGCGTCCCCCAGCTCATGCTCCCGCAGGCGAACCCGGCGCCGGGCCACAGATCTCGTTTACACGGAGTGGCCTCACGGTTCGATGGGGTTCACGCTTCTCCAGCTTGCTGGAACTCGCAGAAGCTTGCGATGTTCCCGTTCAATGGTCATGCCGCACAGGGGTCTGCCATACCTGCGAGTGCGCGTTGATCGGAGGCGCTGTCCAATATGCGCCCGATCCACTCGGACCGCCGGCCGCTGGAAACGTGCTGATCTGCTGCTCGAAACCATCCGGCGATATCCAACTCGATCTCTGAGCCATCCTTGAGCGGGAAATGCGCGCGTATCGGATCCCGTTGTCCTTGCGCGAGTGGCCTCTCTAGTGTCAGCATCTGAACCGTCCTCGGTGTCGAGAGCCCGTCACTTTGCTGAAAAGGCGCCAGGAAGCCATGTTAACTCGTGTGTTTCTGCGGCTTGCGCGTGGCATGCTTGGTGCAAGCGAATTGGCGGAGGGATCAGCAGACCAATTCAAATGGGAACTCAAGTAATGATGTCCGCGGGCGAACGCCCAATTTCCTCATACGATGAGAGCGTGGCCGTCGCCAGAGCGAGGAAGCGCGGTGCCAGCGCCTTCACGGACCTGGTGAATCAATACCACCGGAGAATTTACCGTGTCGCCAAACGGATCACTCAAAGCGATCAGGACGCCGAAGACGTTTTACAGGAGACTTTCCTGAAAGCATACGTCCACCTGGATCGTTTCCAGGGAAACTCCAAGTTCTCCACATGGATCATCCGGATTACCATGAACGAAGCGTTGATGAAGCTTCGTAAGGATCGGGGGCACCGCACGATGTCACTGGACGAGCCTCTAGATCCCCTCGACCAAATGGTGCACCGGGAAATCGCCGCCTGGGACGTCAATCCCGAGCAGCAATTTTCGCAGGCGGAAATCGATCGAATTCTGGAGCGGGCGCTTGAGTGCTTGCGACCTAAGTGCCGCGCAGTTTTCATACTTCGCGACGTCGAGGAGTTCAGCATTGAAGAGACGGCCGAGACGCTCGGAATCTCGATGGCGGCGGTGAAGAGCAGGCTCTTGCGCGCCCGCCTGGCGCTGCGAGAGAGGTTGAGCCGCCACTTCAAGAGCCGGCGTAACGAGCCCTCGTCGCCTAGCTGAAAACAAACCATCTTTGACGATTAGACCTTGAGACGGGCCGGTGATTCGCCGAGCACCCGTCTCACCGTTTGGTCGTTACCTCTCCTCCTTCCGCCCCACCGGAGCCTCTTTCGCGCGCTTGTTCCATCCATGGAACGCCGACAAGTCGCCGGCGTTCCAAGAAGCGCGGAGTCCAGGAGCATTCAGATTCCAGTCGGGGCGGATCTCGCTGGTCACGGCGCGCAGGTCGTGCCAGAGGTCGATGACAGAAGGCCGGCCCCAGAACCAATACCCGTTGTAGACGCTGTGGATGATAAGTCCCGGCTTGAGGACGAGCGTGTGCGGAATCATCGGATTATGCTCCGGATCGGTATACTCCGCGATGTCGAGGTCCTTCTGAACGATCCTTTCGGGGTCAGACAGAAACGTCCACTGGGCGCCCACCGACGCGCGGAACTCCTGCAGAGTATGGTGGTCATCGGTAGAGATAGTGGCAATTTGGGTATATGCGACAGCGATCTTCGGATAAAACGCGGCAAGATCCAGGTGCTGCTGGTGTTCTTTCGGGCAGTAGTGGCCGCGCGCAAGCGTCAGGATCAGGGGGTCCTCGCCTTGGAGTTCGCTGAGTCTCCGGAGTGTGCCCGTATGATCAGGCAATTGATAGTCAGGAAAAACGCTTACGGGTATGAGGTCGCACGGCATCACTCGATTCCTCTCACAAATGGCGGGGCATTTCAACCCCGCTCGAATGCAGCGTCACCGGCAGAACTGGGTGATGTTTCGGTCGCGATCAAGCGCCAGCCTACGGTGCATGCGAGAGCAAGCGCGAATCCGATAGAGGCAAGACGGCGGCGTGCCTAATCACACGGTGGCCGATCATGCGCGAGTTAGGCATACGGAAAGAGTCCGCAGGCCGGCGCTTGACCAAGCCCTCGTCGCGGCCCCACCGAGGGCTTGCCGCCCGTCCCAAAGTCAAGCGGCATCCTCTTCACCTGAAAATCGAAGACTCAACCATGATGACATGTCGGCGGTAAGCTGCCATCCAACAATATTCCTGGATACACGGGCATCTCCTCAACAGCCCGCGGCAGCGCAACACCGTTCATCCGCCAATTGGCGAATGGGCCGCGCCCCCAGGGATCGGCGTGTTTCAATTCCAAGCTTTCGCATTTTGTAAATCAGCGTGGTGCGCGGCAATCCGAGCCGGTTGGCCGCTCCGCCCTGGCCTCCTATCATCCAGTTGGCTTGCTTCAACGTTTCCAGGATATGTTCCCGTTCCGCTTCGGCCAGCGTGCGTGTAGCGCTCTCCGAGCGCTGCTTGACCGTCTGCTTCAAGTCGAGCGGCAGACGCAGCACCGGCCCAGGCGACAAGAGAACCGCGCGCTCAACGAAATTCTGTAGCTCGCGAATATTACCTGGCCAGTCATGCGCGTTGAGTACGTCGGACACTTCATCAGGAATCAAATCGATGGGCTTTTTGAAGCGGGCCGCAAATTTTGCCACGAAGTATTCCGTCAACGGCCGGATGTCCTCAACTCGTTCCCGCAACGAAGGCAAGGAGATCGGAAAGACATTCAGCCGGTAGAACAGGTCTATACGGAACAGCCTTTTATTCACCAGTAGTGCGAGATCCTGATTCGTCGCCGCCACTACGCGTACGTTAACTCGGACGGCCTGGCTGCTACCCAAACGCTCGAACTCTTGTTCTTGCAGGGCGCGTAGGAGCTTGGGCTGCAGTTCCAACGGCAGGTCGCCGATCTCGTCCAGAAAAAGCGTGCCCCCATCGGCCATCTGAAATCGCCCCTTGCTTTGTGTACAAGCGCCCGTGAATGCGCCTTTTTCGTGGCCGAATAGTTCACTCTCCAACAGCGCACTGGGAATCGCTGCGCAGTTGAGTGCGACAAAACGCTTGTGGCGCCGGGGGCTGGCCTCATGAATAGCCCGCGCAATCAATTCTTTTCCAGTGCCCGTTTCGCCCTGGATCAAGACGGCGGAGTCTACTGGTGCAACCATCTCCACGTCTGCCAGTACTGCCCGGAATTTTGAACTAGACCCGATCAGATCCATAGTAGCCATCGTTTTACTCCTCGCCGGATTTCACCCACACAGCACTACTCATTCCGAGTTTTGGTCAGACCCGCCTGAGTTCGCCATGGACTCTCGAAATCGATGATCAACGTCCGGGTACTTTTTGAGAATAGTGAGAAGAGTCGAAGGTGACAATTATAGGTTCATTTATGCGGGCAAGATAGTGTGGATAATCTCGCAGTCACGACCGAGGAGTGCGTTTGAAGTGGGGCTTTGGCTCGACTAGAGTGTACAGGAGATGACAAGCTTAGGAGGCTACGGCAATAGCGGCGCAATAGGGCTGCGGGGAGGCGGCAGTTGCCGCCTATTTCTCGCGAGAGTCGGTCAGAGTCGACTGGATTATCTCGAGAAGGTCCGTGGCATCGAAGGGCTTGTATAGAAAAGCGACCGCGCCTTCGTCGATGGCTGTCTGCTGAACTTCACCGTTATAGCGCGCAGATATCAGGATCACCGGCAACGCGGGACGCTCGATCCTGATGCGGCGCTGTAACTCAATACCATCCATTCCAGGCATCCGAACGTCAGTAATCACACAAGTCGCAGCGGCTAGCGTCCCCGACTCCAGGAACCCTTCGGCAGACGAAAACACTAGAGGTGCGTATCCGGCTGATTCAAGCACGCTTTTTATGGATTCTCGGACTCGAAAATCGTCATCGACCGCCGCGACGATAGGTATTACTTCGGTTGCCATGTGTCGACATCACCCCGTTAAGATCAGGGTAGCGGCATCGTCGACGGATGCCTATTATAGGTTTATTCAAACCGGCCTAGCCGGTGGGGAGATTCCGAGCCGGTCGGCCATTCGGACCAGCTCAGCCAGGGATTTTGCGCCCATCTTTCGCATGATCTGGCCCCGGTGAACACCAATCGTGATTTCGCTGGTGCCCAGATCGGCGCCCGTCTGCTTGTTGGCGAAGCCCGCGACGACGAAGGGAAGAACCTCACGTTCGCGAGGCGTGAGAAGGCCGTAATGTCTCCGCAACTCAGCCAGTTCCGATCTTTTCTGTCGTGCGATTCGATCTTGATCGATCGCGGCGTGAATCGCTCGAAGCAGTTCCTGATCGTCGAAGGGCTTCGGGAGGAACTCGATTGCGCCGGCTTTCATGGCACGCACCGATGAAGGGATGTCCCCGTGACCTGTGATGAAGACAATCGGCGGCGCATCTCCCGCAGCCAATTGCTGCTGCAATTCAAGGCCGCTTGTACCTGGAAGTTGTAAGTCCAGTACGAGGCACGACGGGGCGTCTGGCTTTTCGGCTTCCAAAAATTGTGCAGCCGAGCCGAAGGCCGCCACTTGAAGTCCTGCCGAGGAAATGAGGCTCGCGAGCGCTTCCCTTACACGATGGTCGTCATCCACCACAAAGACAACGGGGCTGTCGGAGTTCATCACGCTACGCTTGGACTGGAAGAGTAAAAGAGAAGGTCGTGCCTGAGCCTTCGGCCGACGTTGCCCATAGCCGGCCGTGATGAGCATCGATGATAGAGCGGCAAATCGCCAACCCCATGCCCATTCCGTTTTCCTTCGTCGTGAAGAAAGCTTCGAAGATCTTGTCTGAGTCCTTCACGCCAACGCCGGAATCTCGCACCTCGACCAAGACCGTTTCCGGGTTGTGCTGTTTCGAACGGATGAAGAGCTCTTTGGGACGGTCCGCGACCGGGTCCATTGCCTCGATCCCATTGAGAAGCAGGTTGAAAACCAGTTGTTGCAACTGCACGCGATCACCCGCCACGGGCGCCAAATCCTGGCCCAGGTCTGTCTCCACAGCGACGCGCTTTCTCGCCGTTTCGCCGGCCAGCAGGTGGAGAACCTCACCGATCACTTCATTCATATCGAGCTCGATCTTACAGATGGCTGCCTGCTTGAACAGGGCCCGGATGCGCCGCACCACCACGGCGGTTTCCTTACCGTCCCGAACAATCCTGTCTGCCGCTTCCTGCGCTTTGGCGATACCTGGAGGCTCGGCCGCAAGCCAGCGCAGGCAGGCTTGACCGTTCGCCACTACCGCCGCGAGCGGCTGGTTGATTTCATGTGCGATTGCTGCCGCAAATTCGCCAACCGTGGCTGTCTGCATCGCGCGCGACAACCGCGCCTGGCTACTGCGCAGGGCTTCCTCGGCCCGCGTGCGGTCGGTGTTCTCCCTACGCAGCTCTTCGTTGGCCGCGGCAAGTTCTGCCGTTCGTTGGGCGACCCGTCGATCAAGTTCGCTCGCGACGTGCTTCTGTTCGCTTAGAAGCCGCGCCCCTTGCAGCCAGAGGGACGCCTGATTCGCGGCTACGCTCAGAAGCAGTCTCTCGGTTTGCCGCGGGAAATCGGCTCGCTCTGATCCTGCCACGATTACGCCGATATCACGCTGCACTCCCAGTCCCAAGGGCAGGATCGAAAGGTCTCCGCCTCCACTGGGGTTCGGTATCATTGGAGGCCATTCCTGAGGGTCAGCCTCCAACTGGTGTTTGAGGATTTCGCCGATCTCGCGCCACTGAGCCTGCTGCTTTTGGGATGGATTGAACCAAACCATCTCGATAGGTGCCTGACCGCCTGTGTCTTTCAACCAGATGCAGATGAAATCCAGCTGGAGCATCCGCAGAAGCGCGTCGAGCAGAGTATGAACAATCTGGGATGGCTCACCGCCGCTCCAAAGGGCAGGAAGAGCAAGAAGGCTGACCAGATCGTTAATGCAACGCTGGAGGCGCTTGATCTCCTCTGCGGGATCTCCGGGTTGGGCATCCATATCTCAGGTCGTCGCAGATGAGCTACTGCGGCCACGCCGTTGGCGATATTCTCGCAGGAACTCATGCGGGGGCACAAAGAAGGGATTGTGCTGAAGGATACCGCCGACGATGACCATGGGATGCGTCCGCATTATGTCGATCACCGCGTCACCCCCGAACTGCCCGAGATGGTAAGTGCAGATGACCGCGTCGTCGTGACAGCGCCATACATCGTTTACACGCGACTCGAACTCAATCACGTTATCAACATGAGAGCGATCTTCAACAGCCCAGTCCATGCGACAACAAATGCGACTCAGGGGAAACCCTCCCTTGGCGTTTCCGCTGGCTAGCTGCTCAAATACCTCCAGCATTCGATCCTGGTCGAACCGGCCATCTGGAAGATAGACTTCGGTATTAGTGCGAAGCTCCAATTGCCCGCTCCGCTGCGCGGCCACCGCGTCGATACCTGCGGCAGTCAGGCGTTGCAGATGGTCCCGACGTTGATCCGGGTTTAGGACGTGAACGGCCTTGTCACCACATTTCAAACCGTCCTTGATGAACGGAAGCAACACGCGATATTCTTCCTCGTCGCTGTTGAAAAACGCGCAAACGTGACGCGTTTCACCGAGATGGGAGCTGGCAAGAGAAATCGGTGCTGGGAAGCTCTTCACGGCCAAGCCCTCCTAACATGGATATCGTACCGCGGGGCCGCAGGCAGCGTCCTGATTCTGTTCTCGCGCCGGGGCGCTTCACCGATGGCGCGCTACGGGTTTACCCGTTGCGAAGGCTCCCGGCTACAATATTCCAATGGCGTCCGCCCCCATTAGCTCCCAGGCATCGACACCCCCCGCACCCGTGTCGCAGCCCGTGTCCTCTCCGCTGACGAGCGCGGCAATCTTTCTCGTCTTCAAGATCAATCCTGGCGACGATAATGGCGCCCGGGTGCTTTCGCTCTGTGGCGATCTCTCCGCGCTTCTGCGCGCCGTCGGTTTTCGTTCACCCGAAGGCGGCTTGTCTTGCATCCTCGGCTTCGGTTCGGATACCTGGGACCGCCTCTTCGGCGCCCCACGTCCCGCCGAACTTCATCCCTTTCGTGAGATCCGCTCGGGCCCGCGTCACGCGGTTGCCACACCCGGCGACCTGATCTTTCACATCCGGGCCAAGCGCATGGATCTCTGTTTCGAACTGGCCACGCAAATTATGGCTCGCCTTGAAGGCGCCGTCATGACCGCCGACGAAGTCCACGGTTTCCGCTATTTCGACGAGCGGGACCTCCTCGGCTTCGTGGACGGCACCGAAAACCCAGCCGGCACCGATGCTGCCGATGCCGTCTTCATCCGTGACGAGGATCCCCCTTTCGCCGGCGGAAGCTATGTCATCGTCCAAAAGTACTTTCACAACCTCGACGCCTGGAACAAGATTCCCACCGAGGCCCAGGAGAGAATCATCGGCCGTACAAAAGTCTCCGACATCGAGCTCGACGACTCCATTAAGCCAAGCTACGCTCACAATGCCCTCAACGTCATAGAGGAAAACGGCAGGGAAATCAAAATCCTTCGCGATAACATGCCCTTCGGCCGTCCGGGCCACGGCGAGTTCGGCACCTATTTCATCGGCTACAGCCGTTCACCGCGCACCATCGAGCAAATGCTTGAAAACATGTTCGTCGGGCGCCCGCAGGGCAATTACGATCGCATTCTCGACTTCAGCACGGCGGTCACTGGAAATCTGTTCTTCATCCCGACCTCCACATTCCTCGACAATGTCTCCCCAGGCCAGCCCGCCATGGTCCTCAAGCCCGTGGCACCTTCCGTCCCCATTGCTGCATCCAAAAATAGTTCGCTCGGTATCGGTTCCCTGAAAGGAGAAAGTTCCCGTGAATAATCTGCATCGCGAGCTGGCGCCCGTCTCAGATGCCGCGTGGGCTCAAATCGAAGAAGAAGCTTCGCGCACACTCAAGCGATATTTGGCCGGGCGCCGCGTTGTGGATGTTCACGGCCCCGCGGGCTCTGCGCTCTCCGCCGTTGGCACAGGCCACCAACGCCTGATTGACGCGCCCGGAGACGGCATCACAGCCCAGCAGCGCGAAGCGAAGGCCCTCATCGAGCTGCGCGTTCCGTTCGAACTCGATCGCCAGTTGATTGACGACGTCGAACGCGGCGCTAATGATTCGGATTGGCAGCCGGCCAAAGACGCCGCGCGCAAGTTCGCATTCGCCGAAGACCGCGCTATTTTTGAAGGTTACGCCGCCGCCGGAATCGTCGGCGTCCGCCAGGGCACCAGCAATCCGCAAAAATCTCTCCCAGCCGACGTTCGCAAGTACCCGGAGGCCTTTGCTCAGGCCTTAAGCCAGTTGCGCCTTGTCGGTGTCAATGGCCCCTATTCCATTCTGCTCAGCGCGGACGCTTATACTGAACTGGCCGAAACCAGCGATTACGGGTATCCGGTTCTCGAACACGTCAAACGCCTGGTCGAAGGCAAAATCATCTGGGCGCCGGCGATTGACGGTGCCTTCGTCGTCACCACCCGCGGCGGCGATCTCGATCTTCACCTCGGTCAGGACGCCTCCATCGGCTACTTGAGCCATACGGACACGCGCGTTCGCCTCTATTTGCAGGAAACGTTCACTTTCCTCTACCTCACCTCCGAATCCGCCGTCGCCTTCGGGCCGCCATCCAAGTCCAGTAGCTAGCCGGCATGTAAATATAATAGATTCAACGAGAAAATTCTGGCGGAGAGAGAGGGATTCGAACCCTTAGCCCTCATTGAAAACATGGAACTTGTTGATTCTGTGTTCCTCCAAATCCTCTAGATCCAATAGAAGCTCTGCATCATTACACCTGATTACACCCAAGAATCGCACACCGCTTCGCGCGGCTCCTGAATCTGCCCGAGAGGATGGGGGAACTGCGGAGAGAGTGACGCTTGCTGTGCCTTCACGATTAAACAGGGGAAACTGTGGAGAGAGAGCTAATGATCGCGGCCGCTTATATGAAATTTAAGTTCTTTATACAGGGCAAGGAGATCGAAGCTGGACGCCTGCCCGGGGTTGCCCGACCGGTTTCCGGATATTGCCGCGGTACTACCATTCAAATCCCGTATGGTCAAAATACTAAACTGCCCATTGCCAGAGTAAGATAGGCAGTCGGCATGAGGAGCAAGAAGTGGGTGCGATTGCTGGCGTATGTGACTGGCTCGGTGAACCAGGAGCTTCTGCTGCAGAATGAATATCTGGCCGCAGAGAACCGTATCCTGAGGGCGAAGCTGCCATCAAGATTGCGATTGAGCAATCCCGAGCGCGCCACCCTCGCCGAGATCGGGAAGCGCCTGGGACGCCAAGCACTCCGAGGGATCGCCTGCGTCGCCAAACCCGACACCATCTTGGCCTGGTATCGAAGGCTCGTCGCCAAGAAGTTCGATGGCTCCAAACATCGCCAGTATCCGGGCCGCCCTACCGTGGCTCCGGAAGTGGAAGCCCTGGTGGTGCGAATGGCGCGAGAGAACACCGGCTGGGGATATGACCGCATCGTCGGAGCCCTGACCAATTTGGGTCACCGCTTGTCCGATCAGACGGTGGGAAACATTCTGCGCCGCCACGGCATTGCTCCGGCCCCCAAGCGAAGCCAGACGACTTCGTGGAAGGATTTTATCACCGCACATAAGGATGTCCTGGCCGGCGCTGACCTTCTTCACCGTGGAAGTACTGAGCTGGAGGGGTTTGGTGACCTACTACGTGTTGTTCTTCCTTCATCTGGAAAGCCGCCGGGTCAGTGTGGCGGGGATCACGAGACATCCGGATCAAGAGTGGATGGAACAGATCGCCCGAAGCGCGACACAGGAGAGCTGGGGATATCTGGATGGATGCCGTTATGTTCTGCATGATCGCGACACGAAATTCTACGCATCGTTTCGGTCTGTGCTGGCGGCAGGCGGTGTGAAGACCAAGCCGCTTCCCGCCAGAAGTCCGAATCTGAACGCTTTTGCCGAACGTTGGGTTCGGTCCGCCAAGGAGGAGTGTCTATCGAAGTTGATTCTGTTCGGCGAGGGCCCGCTGTCCCGAACGCTGGCCGAGTTCAGCGCGCATTATCACGGCGAACGCAATCATCAGGGCAAAGGCAACAAGCTCTTTTTCCCGGAGGCTGCCGATAAAACCGAAGAGCGCGGCCACGTGGTTGAGTGTCGCCACCGGCTCGGAGACCTGCTCAAGTACTATGCTCGCGCTGCATGAATTCTTTGACCCTACGCGGAAGACTGCGGAGGATCGCTGAACACTCCTAGCGCCAAATAGTCGGGGAGCTCGCGGAGGCGATTGAAGTCGTGGGCAAACCTCAGGTAGCTTTCGGGAGCAGCGTGAATGTAGATCGCGCCGAACAAGAAGACCTCGGCGGGCGTGCGAGACGGCATGGCCTTCGCGATCGCCTTACCGCTTCGGATGTCGACGATCTGATCCTCACTCAATCCGATGTCCTGGCGAAAAAATGCGTGCAGATCAGGACTGGACTGAGAAAAGCCGGGCACTGTGGCGGTCACCAAGCTTAACAAGCCCGTCCCCAAAACACTGCCAGCTCGGATCATCAAATACAAGGTCAAGGAGCGGTCGTGCAATACTCCCGTCCGGGTCACGGTCAAGAACTCATTCGCTCCATTGTTGTTCGGCAATCCGTTGGGGATCCTCAAACCATCTCACGGTCACCACCCCGAAAATGAAGCCACCAACGTGCGCCAGGTAGGCGACACCGCCCGTCTGCACATTTGCCACGGCTCCGGCATTGAGAAGCTGAATCAGAAACCATACTACGATCAAAAGCGCAGCCGGGATGCGGGTGACGGTCACGAAGATAAAGATCACCAGAAGCGAGCGCATCCGATCGCGAGGGTAGGTCACCAGAAACGCACCCATCACCGCGGCGATCGCGCCGCTTGCCCCTAAGTTAGGTACGGTGGAACTGGGGCTGGCTGCAA
>Ga0335079_10002255_pt1 | contig 22251 bp, 26 predicted proteins | sample Lox_Sample_33_FD_206719 | JGI IMG/M metagenome (GOLD analysis project Ga0335079, IMG submission 206719) | Soil microbial communities from Loxahatchee National Wildlife Refuge, Florida, United States - Lox_Sample_3.3 | ecosystem: Environmental > Terrestrial > Soil > Wetlands | place: USA... | reverse complement strand
GCTTTTGATGCTGTGGACGGCGCCCGCTCTTGCGGCATCAGAGTGCCATAGGGTGGCTGCGTTGTAGCAAACCACATCGAGGGGAGCCGTCCATGGGCGAGGTTAGCACGATTGGTCTCGATATTGCGAAGTCGGTATTCCAAGTACACGGGGTCGATGGCGCTGGCGCGGTGGTTATGCGCAGGCGCGTCAGTCGAGCAAAGATGTTGGAGTTTTTTGGCGAGCTGTCGCCATGTCTTGTCGGGATCGAGGCCTGTCCGTCAGCGCATCATTGGGGCCGCGAGCTGGCCGCGCTCGGCCACACGGTGCGGCTGATGCCACCGAGCTATGTGAAGGCCTATCTCAAGCGTAGCAAGAACGATGCAAATGATGCGGCCGCGATCTGCGAGGCGGTGACGCGGCCATCGATGCGTTTTGTTCCGGTCAAGACGAAGGAGCAGCAGGCTGCCTTGCTGCTGCACCGCGCCCGGCAGTTGCTGGTGCGTCAGCGAACGATGTTGAGCAATGCTCTACGAGGACACTTGGCCGAACTGGGCATCGTATCGGCGAAAGGCCGCAATGGAATCGGGCAGTTGCTTGGGATCATCACGGATGGTGTGGATCCCCGGCTTGCCCCAGCGATCCGCGCCATTCTCGATGTGCTGGCGCGGCAATACAGCGCGATCGGAATTGAGATCAGATCGATCGACAAGAGCATCCTGGCCTTGCATCGCTCGTGCGAAGCCAGCCGGCGGCTGGAGGAGATTCCGGGGATCGGCCCGATCGTTGCCACCGCCCTGGTTGCCGAGGTCGGCGACTGGAAGCAGTTCCGCTCAGGACGTAACCTTGCCGCCTGGATTGGATTGGTGCCGAAGCAACATACGACCGGCGGCAAGGACAAGCTCGGCAGCATCACCAAACAGGGCAATCGCTACTTGCGATGGTTGCTGGTCGCCGGTGCTGTGGCGGTCATCCGCTACGCGCAAAAGCATGGCACCGAGAGGCGGCCTTGGCTTGGCCGGTTGATGGAGCGCCGACCGACAATGGTTGCTGCGGTCGCGCTGGCCAACAAGATTGCACGGATGGCCTGGGCCATCATGGTCCGCGGCGAGAGATACAAGGAGCCGACGCTGTTGATGGCGGCGTAATAGACGCCAGCAGGCAGATCGGCACCACCAATTGGCGAGGGCATGACGACATAATGCAGATACGGTCGTTCCGGGGATCGGGAGAGCCCGTTTGGGTCAACGCACTCCTCTGAAAGTGCGCGTTTTTGATTGGGACCCGATCCGCGCAGAGCATTAGGGCCAGCGGCCTAACCCGCCGCACAAACAGGCCGGACACGTGACCGCACCCGACCAATGCTGCAGCAACGTCAGAAAGTCCTTGCCATGGCGCCGTCCACACGTGACCCAAAGCGGACATTGCGGCATTTCGGCCCATCCAAAGTACCAGCTTAACGCCGTACGATCCTGCGTCTTGAGCCTCGGGGGCGACAATGAGACGGCGCGAGTTCATCACCTTAATGGGAGGTACGGCTGTTTGGTCGTTCACTGCGCGTGCGCAGCAGCCAGCGATACCTATCGTCGGTTATCTTTCAACCGGTACGGCTCAAACGGATGCCGAGCCGTATTTGATTCCCTTTCGCCAAGGGCTGAACACACTCGGTTACACCGAGGATCGAAATGTCGCCGTTGAATATCGCTGGGCTGAATTTAAAAATGAACGGCTACAGGAGTTAGCGGCCGATCTGATTCGTCGGCAGGTCAATGTCATAGCCACAATCGGTGGCACGCCGCCAGCACTCGCGGCTAAGGCTATGACATCGACAATTCCTATCGTTTTTTACAGCGGTGTAGATGTTGTTAGATCTGGCTTGGTTGCCAGCTTGAACCGACCAGGCGGAAATTTGACGGGCATTGCAGCTCTGCAAGCTCAACTGATCGCAAAGCGAATCGAGCTGTTAAGTGAAACAATCCATAAAGCTAAAATCATCACATTGCTCGTCAATCCGAGCAATCGTTATACCGATACGGAAACAGAGATTCTCTATGGAGGGGCTCGGTCGTTAGATTTGGAACTGCATGTAGTGCGTGCTACTTCCGCCACCGAATTCGACGCAGCCTTTAAAGAAGTCAAGGATCTCCGGACGGAAGGATTTCTCGTCAGCGCCGACTTATTCCTTTACAGCCAGCGTGAAAAACTCGTTTCCTTGGTAAATTCGCATGCGCTGCCGACCATTTATCCTTGGCGCGAATATGTAACTGCCGGTGGGTTGATGAGCTATGGTCCCAGCCTATTGGAAGCCAGCCGGCTGATGGGAATTTACAGCGGAAAAATTCTCAGAGGTGCGAATCCGGCTGAATTACCGGTTGAACAACACACAAGGGTCGAATTTGTAATTAACTTGAAAACAGCGAAGGTGCAGGGTCTTGCTTTCTCTCTTCCGTTGTTGGGTCGCGCCGACGAGGTGATTGAATAGGCGTGATGTCCGTTATTGGCCCGCAGAGTAACTTCCATACCTCTGCGAAATCGAAAAATGTCGGAGGGATGTGGGAGGATAGCGTGAAGCGCCGACAATTCATCGCCCTGCTGGGCAGCGCAGCAATCAGTTGTCCCGTTGGGGCGTATGCGCAGCCAAAGCAGCTAAATCGCGTTGGCATCCTTTCCCAAGACTTGCAGCCGGGCCTGCTCGAAACATTTCGCGACGAGCTTCTAAAGAGGGGCTATGTCGAAGGCAACAATGTCAGGATAGAATTGCGAAATGCCAACGGACACAACGAGCGGCTGCCCGCACTGGCGGAAGAGCTTCTGGCGCTCAAGGTCGACGTGATTGTCGCCGTCAATACGCCTGCCGCGCAAGCTGCCAAAAGGGCAACCACTACGGTTCCGGTCGTGATGATGCGCGTGGCCGATCCCGTAAGGTCAGGGCTGGTGGCCAGCCTCGCCCGCCCAGGTGGGAATATAACCGGACTAAGCTTCATGCCGGAAGCGCTCGGGCCAAAAGGGGTCGAACTGCTTCACGAGATGCTTCCAAAAATCACGCGCATCGCGGCGCTCTATCAGGGGAATAATCCGGGAGCCGTCATTATTATCGACGATGTTCAGCGCAAGGGCGAGCAGATTGGACTCAATTTTGTGCGGCTGCCAGTGAAAGGCGAACATGACCTTACAGGCGCCTTTGAGACCGCGGCGAAAGCCAAGGCCGAGGCGCTTTTTGTCATGGACGATGGCGCAATGACGGAGCAGCGCCAGACAATTCTTGAGCTTGCGGCAAAACACCGGCTGCCTGTGGTGTCGATCTACCGGGACTTTGCAAAATCCGGCGGACTTATCGCGTATGGACCGAATCTCGACGTCGTATACCGGCGTGCCGCAGTTTACGTCGACAAACTTATTAAAGGCGCAGCGGCACCGTCACTTCCGGTCGAACAGCCGGTCAATTTCTATCTCGCCGTCAACCTCAAGGCCGCCAAGGCGCTGGGTCTAACGATTCCGTCTTCGATATTGGTTAGGGCGGACGAGCTGATCGAATAGGCTGCTATGTCCGCTATTGGCCCTTAGCAGACATTCTAGGTTGCACCGCACATGTCTGCTTTTGGGTGAAGAGCAGACATGGCCGGTTGCGGGAGTACGCTTTTGCGGTCGCAATCGGGGGTAAAGCGGACATCGGCTTTTGCACTGCATATGTCGACTTCTGACCCAAAGCGGACATTGGGCCTTCTCGTGTCTGCCCCTTTCAGAGAACTACCGTGCGTTGCTACGATGCGCTGTTTTTGGGGTAGGCAATGAGACGGCGCGACCGAACACGTGGCAAAGCCGTAAAAACGCGACGCCGAAAGACTTTAGCGCGCCGAAATGCGCCAAAGGTGGCTCGACGTCGCAAACCTTCCGCCGCCGATGCAACTGAGACAATTGCGCTGCTCACACGGGAGCGAGACCAGGCGCTGCAGCAACAGACCGCCACCGCCGACGTGCTCAAGGCCATGAGCCGATCGACGTTTGACCTTCCGAAAGTGCTCAACACGCTGGTCGAGTCGGCGGCTCGGTTATGCGAGGCCGATAAGGCTCGAATTATCCGGCCAACTGAAAAGGAAGCGAGCTACTATGTAGCAGCACTGTATGGAAGCACCACGCCTGAATACGATGAACACGTTAGGACTTTAACATTTTTACCGGGACGCGGCAGTGTGGTCGGCCGGGTTCTGCTGGAAAGCAATTCCGTTCAAATTCCGGATGTTCTTGCTGATCCGGAGTACACGTTACGTGAAACCGCAAAACTGGCCGGCTATCGTACAAGCCTCGGGGTGCCGCTTCTACGAGAGGGAAGTCCAATTGGTATACTCGTCCTGCAACGCGCTACCGTACGGCCGTTCACCGGCAAAGAGATCGAACTTGCAGAGACGTTTGCCGCGCAGGCGGTCATCGCCATCGAGAACGCGCGGCTGCTCAATGAGCTGCGCGAGTCGCTGCAACAGCAGACCGCGACCTCCGACGTGCTCAAGGTCATCAGCAGTTCGGCCGGTGAGCTGCAGCCGGTATTCAATACAACGTTGGCGAAGGCCGTCGAGCTATGCGAGGCCAGCTTCGGTGCGATGTGGCTCGTTGACGGTGAAGGGTATCGGACTGCGGGGATGCACGGTGATCTGCCCGCAACCTATGTCGAGCAGTGGCGGAGTGGAACGCTGCACCTTCCCAAAGCAGACATCCCGATGGTGCGCGCTGTCCGGTCCCGAAGGACTGTCCACGTTGCGGACATGCGGAAGGAGAAAGCCTACCTGGAGGGCGATCCACTAGCTGTGAGTGCGGCCGATATCGCCGGTATCCGCACATTAGTCACCGTGCCGATGCTTAAGGAGGGCGGTGCAATCGGCGTAATCACAATTTATCGCAGGGAGGTCCGTTCTTTCACCGATAAGCAGATCGAGTTGGTTGAGAATTTCGCCGCTCAGGCCGTCATCGCCATCGAGAACACGCGACTGCTTAACGAGCTGCGCGAATCTCTCCAGCAGCAGACCGCTACTGCTGACGTGCTTAAGGTGATTAGTCGGTCCACCTTCGATCTGGAGGCTGTGCTCAGTACGCTTGTTGAATCGGCGTGCCGCCTGTGTGATGCCGAGGGGTCAGTTGTATGGCGTCCCGAGGGCAATGCGTTCAAACTGGGCGCAGCTTTTGGCCATTCGGCGGCGCATTTAGCTGCACTGCGCCAGCTTTCAATTCGACCCGGGCGTGAGACTTGTGGGGGCCGGGCCTTGCTCGAGAGGCGCACGGTTCATATCCCCGATTGCAACGCCGACCCAGAATATCAAGCAGGCGACACCCTAAGAGTGGGAGGCAATCGAGCCATGCTTGGAATCCCGCTGCTACGGGAAGGGTTGCCGGTTGGCGCTCTTACGTTGATACGGTCAACGGCGCGCCCTTTCACTGACAAGCAAATTGAATTGGCCGCGACCTTTGCTGACCAGGCGGTCATCGCGATTGAGAATACCAGGCTGCTCAACGAGCTGCGTGAGTCGCTGCAGCAGCAGACCGCCACCGCCGACGTGCTCAAGGTTATTAGCCGCTCGACGTTCGACCTAGAGATTGTCCTCAATACTCTGTCAGAGTCGGCGAATCGCCTTTGCGAGGCCGACGGCGCCATGGTCTGGCGGCCGAACAATGACGGGCGCTATCAGCTCGCCGCCAGCTTTGGAATGCCGCCAGAATTTGAAGCTAACATGAGACAGATTTCGCTAAAGGCAGACGGCCAATCCATGGTTGGCCGTGCCTTGCAGGCGAAAAAGACCTTCCACGTGTCCGACATGAACGCCGATCCGGAATATGCCGCCTACGACTTGAAGCGGATGGGCGGATACAGAGCCGTGCTTGGTATCCCGCTTGTGCGCGAGGGAAATCCTATTGGCGTAATGATGGTTGGACGCCAAACGCCCAAAGCATTTACTGAAGCGCAGATCGCGCTTGTAACGACCTTTGCTGACCAAGCAGTGATCGCAATCGAGAACGTTCGCCTGTTCGACGAAGTGCAGGCCCGCACGCGCGAACTTTCCGAGGCATTGGAGCAGCAGACCGCGACCTCAGACGTTCTCAGGGTCATCAGTACCTCGACCACCGATGTGAACCCCGTATTTGAGGCTATACTGAAGAGTGCTTCTCGGCTGTGTAACAGCGAGCAAGCTGTGGTATTTCGCTTCGACGGCGAATTGCTTCACCTTGCGGCGACCGAGAATTGGCCCGCAGAAGCATTAGCGACTTATGCCAGTCGCTATCCAGCGCAGCCGAATCCGCACCTCACCGTCGGACGCGTGGTGCTGACAAAAAGTGTCATCATTCAGGAAGATACGCTCGCAGACGCAAATTACGAGCATGTCGTCGCGCAGGCGGGCGGCTGGAGGCGCATGCTTGGCGTGCCGATGATGCATGACGGTAATGTGATCGGTGTGATTGTGTTGGCCTGGAAAGAACCGGGGGCAGTCTTGCCGAGGTATGTTGAACTCCTGCAGACGTTTGCGGCGCAAGCCGTAATAGCAATCGAGAACGCGCATCTGTTCAAAGAGCTGCGTTCGCGCACGCACGAACTGACCGCATCTCTGGATAACTTGCGCACTACCCAAGATCGTCTGGTGCAGACACAAAAACTTGCCTTGCTTGGTCAGCTCACTGCCGGTATCGCCCACGAGATCAAGAACCCGCTCAATTTCGTCAATAATTTCTCGGGGATATCCGCTGAATTGATCGACGAATTACAGGAGACGCTGAAGGGGCCGCTCGACGACAAGGCACGCGCAGAAATCAAGGACTTAACCGATACGCTGCGTGGTAACCTCGACAAAGTCGTCCAGCACGGCAAGCGAGCGGATGCCATAGTCAAGAACATGTTGCAGCACTCGCGCGAAGGTTCGGGTGAGCATCGGATGATTGATATCAATGCGCTGGTCGAGGAAAGCCTCAATCTCGCGTGGCACGGAGCGCGGGCGGAGACGCAAGGGTTCGAGATCAAGCTCAAGCAATCCTTTGATCCATCTGCCAGCGAGGCAGACGTTTTCCCGCAGGATATCCGGCGTGCGCTCTTGAACGTGATTACAAACGGCTTCTATGCGGCGACCAAGCGTAGGGCGGAGACAAATGGTCGAGATTACGAGCCGACTCTTGCGGCTTCGACCAAAAGCCTCGGCGATCGTGTGGAGATCAGAATCCGCGACAACGGCACTGGCATGACGCCTGACGTCAAAGAAAAGATGTTCAACCCGTTCTTCACGACCAAGCCGACCGGAGAAGGGACAGGATTGGGGCTCTCCATCAGCCACGACATCATCGTGAAGCAGCATGGCGGCTCAATCGAGGTACATAGCCAGCCGGGCGAGTTCACCGAGATCACGATTATCCTGCCACGCGTTGCCGTGTTCGCGTGAGGTCTGCTCGATGTCCGCTTTTGACCCAAAGCGGACATTTCGGTCCCGACAATCACACAGCTAGCACGTGCTACAAGGCTTCGATGGTGATGTCGTCACACCACGCTGATAGTTATTCCGTCGAGTCTGCCGATCGTCCTGCAAGTCCTTCTTCGTCTGCCTGAGGTTTTGGTTCATCGAAGCGCTCAGCGCGCCTTCGGTATTACCGCCCGTCGAATCGGTTACTTTCGATGGCTTCGCGCGTGCTTTCGTTTGGACCGTCCTTCCACTCACAGCATAGGTGTTCGCTTGATGACTGGCGCCCTTTTTTTCGGCGTAGGCAGTGGTCCCGCTCAGCGCGACCACCAGTGCAAAGCCTAAGGTGAAACTCTGGATTTTGCCTTTCATGACGTGGCTCCAGCGCGACGGCTTTGCGCGATTATCAGGCACAATCGAAACCGACACAATTCGTTAGGTGATGAGAGGAATCGCGCATCAGTGTGCCGGGGTGCCGTCAGCGATAGGGTGCAATCACGTTGCCTCCTCCTGAGAGCTATCGGCCAGGTTGGGAAAAAGCTATCATCCTTTGCTGTTCAGGCACTCGTTTGCAACAGAGGGCCATCCAATGACCGCAAAGGGCATTGCAGTTCTGTCGGCAGCAATTCTGGTGGGAACCTTCCTCACGCCCGCACTGGCGGACAAGGGCTCGACGCACGCCGCTTCTACACCGCAGCAGAAATACAGCTCGCCGTATAAGCCGAGTGGAACGGCCAAAGGCGGCAATGCCCCCGGAGTCCTGTCCGGCAAGCGCGTGACCGGCCAAAAGGTGCTGAACCTGAAGAAAAACGAAGACGCGAAGAACACGGCTGGCCAGCGGAAGAAGGAGGACGTGCAAAACAAGAAGCGCGAACAGAACGAAACGGCGGGGCAACAACAGCAGAACAAGCCGCAAGCCAACCAGACTCCATCTAGTCCACTCGACGGCCTCTTGCCGAAAAAGGAACCGGAGGGCACGGGGCAGAAAGCGCCAGCCGACACCGGAACAAAGGAGCCGCGAAGCGAAGACGATGCCCGGTTACCTGATGATCATAAAGAGATTGGAGCTACGGGCGGTGTTTCGGGCGCGTCATCTCAAGACGTTCAGCGAGTCCAAAGCTCACAATAGCCGGATGCTGCAGTACGCCGACGCGCTAAATCGGCCCGTAGCAGACACCCTAGGTTGCACTGCGCAGGTCTGCTTTTGGAGTGAAGAGCAGACATGACCGGTTGCAGGAGTCCGCTTTTGCGGTCGCAATCGGGGGTGAAGCGGACATCGGCTTTTGCAGTGCATAGGTCGACTTTTGACCCAAAGCGGACATCGCTAGTCCCTTAACGAGCCTCGTTGGAATCGTTACGATGCCTTGTATGGGCCTCGTCGTGGGGGAGGCGATGAGACGGCGCAAAGTCGTTGCTCTTCTTGGCGCAGCTATCGCTTGGCCGCTGTTCGCCCGCGCGCAGCAACCGCCGATACCGGTGGTTGGCTTTTATCACACCTTATCGCCCGATAGCGTTCCGTCCCTTCTGGCTGCGTTCAGGCAAGGTCTGAAGGAAGTCGGCTTCGTTGAGGGCCAAAACGTAGCGATTGAATACCGCTGGGCGCAGGGCAAAAAGGATCGACTGGCCGAACTAGCAGCCGATCTGGTTCGGCGACAGGTGGCCGTGCTCGTAGCGGCTGGCGGTGAACCTTCGCCGCAGGTTGCCAAGCAGGCGACTCAAACGATCCCTATCGTGTTTAGTGCGAATGGAGATCCTGTCAGCGAGGGCCTGGTCCCTAGTCTAAGCAGGCCGGACGGGAATATCACGGGCATCACAATATTTGGTCCATCCGCTGCGAGTAAACGTCTGCAGCTGCTGCATGAACTCATCCCACACGAGGTCGCTACCTTTGCTTATCTTACGAATCCGAACAGCCCGAACAGTGAAATCGAAGTGAGAGCCGTGGAGGCGACTGCGCAGTCTCTCGAAAAAAAATTGCTTGTCCTTCGCGCTGGTAGTGAAGCCGAACTCGAAACCGCATTTGCAACTATTGTTCAAAATCGAGTTGGCGCACTTCTTATAGCTTCTGACACATTCTTTTATGGATGGCGCGACAAGATCGTGTCGCTTGTAGCATTTCATCGAATACCGACAATTTATTACCTGCGCGGGTTCGCTCAAGCCGGAGGTTTGGTAAGTTACGGAAACAGCCTCGATGATATGTACCGCCAAATGGGCGTCTACACGGGGCGGATTCTCAAAGGCGAGAAGCCTGCTGACTTACCTGTCCAGCAGTCGACAAAGTTCGAGCTGGTCATCAACCTCAAAACCGCAAAGACACTTGGTCTCAGCATTTCCCCGCAGCTACTCGCTCGGGCTGACGAGGTGATTGAATAGACGCGATGTCCGCCTTTGGCCCATAACGGACATCGCTAGTTGCACCGCACATGTCTGCTTTTCACCGAAAGCGGACGTAAGCCTCGCCTGAAAATGACGTGCGGTTCCGGCTATGCCAACGAAATTTCCACGCGGTGCACGTGGAGGGGTTCGTCGAACCCTTTCAGTGCGACGCGCCCAACGCTCTGCAAGCGCAGCCCTTTGCCCGCGCACAACTCCGCAACCGCGTTGGAGATTAAGATGCTGTCGGGATCGGCGTGGGCGCAAAGCCGCGCCGCCAGCTGGACGGTTGCACCAAAGAGATCGTTGTGACGCTCGATCGGTTCGCCGGCGGCGATTCCGACGCGAACTCGAAGCGGTAAATCGGGATGCCCAGCGCGGTGTTGCCAGAGATCCTCCTGCACCTTGATACCGCAACGAATGGCCGAGGCGGCCGAAACGAAGGCCGCCATGATGCCGTCCCCAGTATGTTTCACTTCGCGCCCATTCTCTCCAGCCAACGCTGCGCGCACGATTGAGTCGTGTACCCCGACCATCTTCATCGCGGCGTCGTCACCCAGCCGTTGCGTAAGGCTCGTCGATCCGACGATATCGGTAAAGAACACGGTGCGCGTGCCAGTATCGTACTCACGGCTTCGGAGCTGCAGCGCCGCGCCACCCTCATCGACGTCCGACGCGCCCATGAACGCATCGGCCAGTTCGGGCGTCACCTCAATAATCTTGAGCGCAGTCATGCCATGCGCCTCCTGATGCACGGCGGCCGCTGCCTCTGCGCTGGGTGCGGTGCACATGCAAAAAAGTTTTCCATTCTTCCGGTTCACCCAATACTTGTGGTAATCGACCCCGTGCTTGCCTTGAACCTGCTGATCGGCGCGATGAGCTTTGGCGAGATCCTCGGCAGTAATGCCGCCGGGCAGATCGTGAATATCGATGTAGGTCGGCATCTGCGGATCTCTTGTTGTGCGACGTGAGTATACACTTTAACCGGCATTTCCCATGTGAAGTTCTCCGGGCGAATTAATGCTGACCCGTACGAATAGGCATCGGCGAATGTCCGCTTTTGGCCCTTAGCGGACATCCCTAGTTGCAACGCACATGTCCGCTTTCGAGGGCAAAGCGGTCATGACCTTGGGCAGATGTCTGCTTTCGCAGTCGCTATCGGGTGTAAAGCGGACATGCTGTTTTGCGCTCCATATGTCGGCTTTTGACCCAAAGCGGACATCCCCCCTTTTATTCGGTTTGCTCGACACAGTACGATGCTGCGCACGGGGGGCATGCATGCAGAGGCGCGAGTTTATCGGTCTGCTTGGTGGTTTGGCCGCAATCCCCCTAAGTGCGCGTGCGCAACAGGGACCGATACCTGTAGTGGGCTATCTCAGTGCCAACTCACCCGAAGAGGGTGAGCCCCGAGCTGCAGCATTCCGCCGTGGTCTCCAGGAGTCTGGCTACGTCGTCGGCCAGAACGTGGCAATCGAATATCGCTGGGCCGCGCAGCAAATCGATCGAATGCCCGCCTTGGCTGCGGATCTTGTTCAACGTCACGTCAATGTAATTGCAGCCGTCACCACACCGGCAGCGCTCGCGGCGCAAGCGGCTACCGCAACCATTCCAATTGTCTTCGAAGCGGGGAGCGACGCGGTCCGGCTTGGCCTTGTCACTAACCTGAATCGTCCCGGCGGCAATGTTACGGGTGTGACCAGCTTGATAGTCGAGCTGGCGCCAAAGCGTTTGGAACTGCTGCATGAGCTGCTGCCAAACGTCCATACCATTTCCTATTTCCTAAATCCGGCGGACCGCGCACTGGCGCAGGCTCAAGCGCGTGAGCTGATGTCTGCTGCCAAAAAGTATGGCCTAGAGCTCCATATTATAAACGTCAACAGCGAACGCGATTTCGATGCAGCTTTCGCGGACCTTAAGCGATTGCAGGTTGGTGGGCTCCTGATAGGCGCAGGATCAGTCTTCGTCCGCGGTGTGAGCAAGCTCGCCGCATTGACTGTTCGACATGCGATGCCCGCTATCTACTTGTATCGTGATTTCCCTGCGGCTGGCGGTCTGATGAGCTACGGATCCGATATCTTTGAGAGCTACCGCCTTGCCGGCGTAACTACAGGCAGAGTTCTAAAGGGCGAAAATCCCGCAGAGTTGCCGGTCGTGCAGCCGACTAAGTTCGAATTCGTCATCAATCTTAAAACCGCAAAAGCTCTTGGTGTCACAGTGCCGCCGGCTTTGCTCGCTCGCGCAGACGAAGTGATCGAGTAACCGTGCCCAATGTCTGCTTTTGGCCCTTAGCCGACATCTCGGGTTGCGGTGCACATGTCCGCTAGTGGCCCGAAGCGGACACAGGCTGCTGCGCCGCACATGTCCGCTTTTGGATGCAAAAGCGGACATGACCTCGGGTAGATGTCCGCTTTCGTGGTCGTTATTGGGAGCAAAGCGGACATGACGTATTGCGGCGCATATGTCGGCTACTGACCCAAAGCGGACATCGCACCTTCCGAGATTTATTGACTGATGCCGCCTGCGCCTGGCGCTTTGCCCTCGCCTGCGCCCGATGCAGTGTTGGGGTTGCCGCTTGAACCCGGCGCTTTGCCCTCGCCTGCGCCCGATGCAGTGTTGGGGTTGCCGCCTGAACCCGGCGCTTTGCCCTCGCCCGCGCCCGATGCAGTGTTGGGGTTGCCGCCTGAACCCGGCGCTTTGCCCTCGCCCGCGCCCGATGCAGTGTTGGGGTTGCCGCTTGAACCCGGCGCCTTGCCCTCGCCCGCGCCCGAAGCAGTGTTGGGCTTGCCGCTTGAACCCGGCGCTTTGCCCTCGCCTGCGCCCGATGCAGGGTTGGGGTTGCCGCCTGAACCCGCGCCAGTATTCCCACTTTTCTTTGAAGGCTTTTGTTCGTTTACGGGCGCCTTCGGCTTGTGTACGGCCGTTGTTGCAGTGTTCTGCTTTCCCGTCGCCGCGTTTGATTTGCTTCCCTTTGCTAACGCGGAGTGAGACGCAGTAGCTACCGTAGCGACGATTATAAGTGCGAGAACGCTATCGGGTTTTCGCATGTCGGCTTACCCCTATTTCAGCCCGCAATAAGTGCATCCGTGACACTGAACCTCCTTTTTCATTTGAAACCAAGAGTGCGAGATATCTCTTATTGGCACCAAGCGGACATGACGATTGGAGGTTCGGGAAACGCGTTATTTCGTGTTAGTATAGCGTCCATTGTTTTTACGGTTTGGGAGACCGCTATGCATTCATCTGTGACCGTTTGCAAAGCCTTTCAGGTACTTGTCGCCAGTCTATTCGTTGTATGCCTTTTCGCTTTTTGGCCGGCGTTGGCCGCCGGTAAGGGCGGTGGCGGCGCGAGCGGTGTCCATGACAATCCTGCAAAACGCGGCACCGCTAATAGTCTGAGCACTGCTGGAACGGCAGGCGCTACAAAGGGTGCTGCTGGCGGTCGCGGTACTCGACCGTCCCCTAACATCAAAGGCGAGTCGAAAGACAAAGGCCATGACGGCTGGATATCCGACTGAGCAGACATCTCCCTGATTTCTTGGGCTACGCAACCGATAATTGTTTGGGCGAGGATGTCCGCTATTGGCCCATAGCGGACATGACCTGGCGTACCGCACATGTGTGCTCCTCGGGTAAAGCCGGCACGACCTCTTGCGGCGAACATGTCGGTTCGGCGCCGCACGGCTGATGCGCAAAGGCCCCGGACGTTCGGTCCGGGGCCTTTGACGTTACGCATCCGTCAGACTTAGTTACCAGCAGTGACGAACGTGTCTGATGCGGCCGTTGATGTCTTCGCGGACGATGCGGCAGTGACGCCGGTAGGCGTAGCCGTCATCATAGGCGTAGCTGCGATAACCGGGGCCGTAATAGCCATAACCGGGACCGACGCCCACGCCCGCGCCGACCGGGCCCGCGCCGACCCATACACCTTGCGCGCTCGCCGGCACGGAAAGGGCAACGCCCGCCGCGGCCAGAAGTCCGATAGCAAGTTTCCTCATGTGAACCTCCTTGGGAGCCTCCTCGGGAGCCTCCTTGTCGCCACTCGTAGGTGAACGCCCTGCCCCTGCTCCCGTTCCGGAAAAATTGTGCGCCGGCCCAAGGAACTATCGGGAACCAAATGCCGACGGGGCGAAGTGGCGGAACGGAGCGGCAAGATCCCGCCAGGGCCGCTGCCCTTGAGCCGGCCGGCGCGCGCCCGGGTACGCCTGAGCGCGCCTGTCCGGCGTTTTCACTTTTTTTCTCACAAGGGCGTTCGTGGTTAACGGAGGACGTAATCCGGAACCGCAATTTTACCGGCGCGCGCCTGTTCCCGTTTATCGGAAGCGGCCTTTTGCCTGAAGTTGCGGCACGATCATGGCTAACAATTCCTGAATATTTTGCGGAAGATGCAAACGGTTTCGCTCGCAACCATTCCACAATTGTCGATAGGGTTTTTTAATTCCTGACGATTATGGTCGCACTGTACAAAAGTACAAAGTGCTTAGAGATAGGAGTGCGTCAGATGTCCAAGGTTATCGCTTTTCTGAAGAACGAGTCAGGCGCCACCGCGATTGAATACGGCCTGATCGCCGCCGGCATTTCGGTTGTGATCATCGCGACAGTCAATGCGATCGGCACCAACCTCAACGGCAAGTTCTCCAGCATTTCGACCCAGTTGAAGTAGGACCTTCAATCCGTGGCTGGAATCAAGAGGCCGCCGGCAACGGCGGCCTCTTTTTCAGGCAGGCCGCGCGGGCGGGATTTGCGCCAGGTCGTAGAAGATCGCACCAGGGTCGCGCCAGGCCGCGGGTTTTCCGGACAAGTTGAAGAAATTCGTACGCGTTTTTCGAGCAATCAGACAGACTCTTGTTAACGCCGGGCCGGTATCGTGAAGCGTATCGGGCCATATGGAGAGTGCCACATGTCCAGGGTTTTTGCCTTCCTGAAGGATGAGTCAGGCGCTACGGCCATCGAATATGGCCTGATCGCCGCGGGTATCTCGATTGTCATTATCGCCAGCGTGAATTCGGTGGGATCCACGCTCAATGTCACGTTCCAGGGTATTTCGACCCAGCTGAAGTAACTGAAGTAACTCCCCACAGACGTCTGCGTACCTTCAGGCCGCCCGCAAGGGCGGCCTTTTTTCGATTACGGCTCGCAGAAAGTTGACACTTGTTATTTAGTTTTAGTGCGTTTGTTCTTCGTGAGTTTTATATTGCTATCCGAGGCCGATAACGATTTTTTCAGGCCAGCGGGGATGGCTAAGCCAGATACCAATACGAGTTCGGGCATTAGGCACCTCCATTTTTAGTACCGCTTTCTGATCCACCGTCCACACAAGAACCGCACAGTGCGGCGTGTCTAATTCACCTTCAAATGCCGGCGGTGTGCCGGGGTCAACCTCAGACCTTGGCCCCATCGAAACCTCGGTGGGTCCGTCTTGTTCTGGATAGCACGCAAAAGAAATGCACGAAGGTGTCGACGAAATCTGCGCGCCCCATACCGGCTCTGGTGGCTTGCCGCCTTCAGAGTCTGATAAGAACAAGAGGGAATTTATCGGGGAGATACTGATTGTTTTGCACATATTATGGCTGCCGCTTCAAGAAAGTCACCCATCCCCCTTGACGCACGCTGCACGACAAACATTGGGGATATAAACGCTGTCCTGCCCGGGTTGAGGTTAAACCCGTTGGCGGCTGGTGATCAGCAACAAAATTGCCACTTAGCGTGCCGGGGTCAAACCTACCACAGGTATTGCACCCGGTTTCGGCTCCAATGCGATTGAGCTCTCGACGGTCAGCTGCAGTCACGCTTGCCCCGGCTGGTATTGATTCTCCTGCAAAGCGACCCGGACCGATGCCCACTTGCTGCAATTCGACAATTCGATCCTGTGCCTGACGGGCATCGGACTGATAGGCTTGAATGAGACCTTCAACACTTTCGTACGCGCTCGGTGATGGTTGCCATTTGGGATCGAGCTCACGTAATCGTTGAATAATATTGCGAGCTTGCGATTCGACAACCGCCAGACGCGCTTGCTGTCCGGGCGTTGGCTCGACCTGCCGCCCGTTAATGATAATATTAGCAGAGCCTGTGCGTGGCCTGTTCTGCGCGTATCGCGAGCCCGGTCGAACGGGGTCAGAAGAGGCATCGGAAATGACGTGCGGAGCGTTCTGTCTGCCCACACCTTCATTGCCGGTCCATTGTCCTCCGTCCGGATTACCTCGCGGCACCCGCGGCTGATCCGGAACGTATTTCCGTTCGACGTGCTCGAGCAATTGGTAAAACGGCGTGCGTTCGTATCCGGCACGTATGTAACGTCGCCAGTCCGGACGAAGGAAGCGGTGTGCGTCCGATCGCATAAAGCGTTTCTGTTCGTGCTCAAGATAGAGAGGGTGGATAGGTGTGTGGATAGGTGTCATGAGATGCATCGAATGGGCAAAATAGTGGTATTATCGTCGGGAACTGCCCGGCAATCCGCCTGGAAAACAGGGATGAAAGTCACCGGGCCAAAACACTCTCGTTCTAGCCCGGTGAAAGAAATTGGTGAGGGTTAGCTCACTGCAAACTTTAATAGTTTGATGGCATCGAAATCCTGCACACCGCCGCCCACACGTTTGGTCATGTAAAACAGCACGTAAGGTTTCGCAGTGTACGGATCGCGCAACACGCTGATGCCAGCTCGGTCCACAACCAGATAGCCGCGGCCAAAATCACCGAAGGCAATCGACAAGGAATTGGCAGCGATATCCGGCATATCTTCAGCCTCAATGACAGGAAAGGTCATTAGCGTCGCTTTCCCTCCTGCCGTCGCTGGCGGTTGCCAGAGATAGTTGCCGGTCGTGTCCTTAAATTTCCTGATCGTTGATTGCGACTTGCGGTTCATTACGAATGCACCGTTTTGACGGTAGCCCGCCCTCACCGCATAAATTAGATCCACCAACACGTCAGAGGGATTGGACACGGAAAAGGCGCCGGATACGCCCGACGCGAGGTAGCCAATATTACCCCATGTCCAAGACACGTTAGCCACGGTGTTATAGGAGAGAAAGCCCTTCGGTTTGTTATTGCCATCGCCGATTACAAAGGCTGTACCCTCTTGAGCGGCAAAAACCTGCTCCACTTCCTGTGCAAGCCACTCATCAATATTTATCGCGGTATCATCGAGCAAAGCCGCAGTCGCCGCCGGAATAGCGTAGAGCTCCATTGTTGGGAATGAGAGTTCATCGAGCGTAGGCGAGGCAGTTTGCGTACGCGCATCAGTCTCGCCTACCCATCCAACCGAAGGGCCGGTGATCATGACCGGCTTCTTATAAACACTGCTACTGATCGTACGTATGCCAGCGATAGAACGTATCGGAGAGATGCTAATAAGCCGCTCCCCAATCTGCGTCTCGATTTGCGGTGGCACTAGAAAGCCGCCATCAGGGTTCGAGCCTACGGACATAGCCTTCCATTCAAGCGTGCGCAGATTTGTGCTCTCGCCAGAACGTACATAAGTTTCGAATGCTGTCTTATGTTCGACCGACTCCCCTTGCGTGTGCGCTCGCGCGAAAGCAGGTCGCGCATTCTTGATCGCGATTTCATCGAGTCGACGTCCGTGCGCATCAATTGTCCTGTCGATGCGAGCGAGCTTTTCATCTAAGATGACATCTGCGCGACGCCGTTCCATACCGGCAATGCACTGATCGTTCGTCTCCTTGAATTCCTCGAACGCGCGCATCATTTCGGCGTGCGTTACCGCGGCGTCCTGCGGAAAGCCTGCCTTGGTCTCGAGTTCAGTCTGGGTATCGATATCCATTCGTTTCTCCTTTGTTATGGATATGAAACCGCCGCTGGCGGGCGTGGCGCAAAGCCGCGCGTCGCGTTGCGACGGAATTGGTGGTGTCAATTCGTGAAAGCCTGCCCCGCCCCGCACGCGTGGCGCGAACAGAAAAGGCCGCCCTTGCGGCGGCCTTTCCAGGAGGGGTTGGTTGTGCTGTTCGCTTACGGGAGCGGCACCAGCTCCTTCGGGAAGTTCGTCATGTGTTCGGGCAGCGCGATGTGCAGACCGTGAATGACTGTGGTCGGCAGCACGTCGCTCCTGATCAATGTTTCGGTGTTGCTGGCGGTGGTCTCGTCGCTATCGATGATGGTGCCGAAAACGAGACCGGATACCGCGGCCGCCACGATGAGCGATAATGTCCGGCGCATGTGAGCCTCCTTGCGATTCCATCTCTCTCGACCCCATACCTAGGCCCGGACGCGCAAAGGCATTGTGAGGCGGCTCACACAGCTTTGGTTTTGTTTCGCGAAGGCGTTTCGGCGGCAACGAGATACCGCGCCGAGATACCGCGACCTGTGCCAAAAAGAGAAAAGGCCGCCTTGCGAGCGGCCTTTCCTGGATCGCGAACCGCGGTGCGTGGCAAAAACCACGGTCACTTTCCAATCTGGACCAACACCGGTTTTGCCGGATTAGTTCGCGTATGCCCGCCCGAAAAATGCGCGTCGCGGCGTTGTCATAATTGCGCCCGCGACAGTGGCCATTTCCCTTGCCGGGGCGTTACCATGCGGCGAGACGCCACAGGACGAACGGCCAAAGAGGCCTCACATGAAATACCACATGAGACGGCACCCGAAACGGCAACCGGCCGGCCCGCCCGCACGACGCACGGCGGCGGGCATCGCGATAACCCTGGCGCTGGTCTGCGCGGGCGCATCGCTTCCCGCCCCGGGCGCGCGAGCGCAGGTGTTCGATTTCGGCCAGATCGATTCGTTTGAATCGGCGGGCACCGGCACGCAGCGCGGCGGCGCGGCGCCCAAGACAATCGTCGAGGACGGCGACCGGCACACGGTGGTGCTCACGATTCTCGAATCCGACACCGACGCGAAAATCACCTGGAAGAAACCGGACGGCACCCTGCAGACGACCTTCGTCCACGGCACCACGGTGCAGGCCTTCCAGACCGCGGGCCTGTTCAAAATCGAAGCGCTCGGCGGCGAGAACCGCAGCGTCAAATACGGCTACGTGCTGATGCGCCTGAAAGAGAGCAAGGACCGGATCTGAGCGCCATCACCAGCGGCAGATCCGGCGGCCGTAGTGCCACCAGCAGTGCCGGTGACGGTGATAATAGCCATAGTAATAAACCGGGAGCGTTTCGCTTGCCGCGGGGATCGCCCCGGCCGGCGCGATCGCCGCCGCCATCGCGCCGGATGGCGCCGCCATCGACAGACCCATGGCCAGACCGATGGCCGTCAACGTTCCGATGAAAAACAGCCGCATTGCTTCCTCCTCAGCTGTTGCGAACCCTGCCAGCTGAAACGGACGGCCGCGCGTTTTGTTCCCAGCGTGTTCTCCTGTTTGCGCCGCGGCGGCGCGGCGCCCCCTTGAGCATCGGTTGGCCGCGTGTTCACATGCACCATTGATCGGGCACCTCGATTGCAAGTGTCATCACGTGCCGCCGGGTGCCACAACAAGGAGGAAACGATGAAGCGCATTATCATTGCCGCGTTGATTGCCTCTTTTTCCGCCGGCACCGCGCTGGCGCAATCATGCGAAAGCCGGGCGCTGAGCAGCGACGGCAAGCCGCTGCACGGCGCGGCCAAGACAAGCTTTGTGAAAAAGTGCAAGCGCGACGCCTGCGAAGGCAAGGCGGTGAGCAAGGAAGGCAAGCCGCTTTACGGCGCCGCCAAGAGAAGCTTCATGACGAAATGCGCCAGAGCTGCCTGACCTGACTGCCTGACCTCACCCCGGGCGGCCCGCTTCCTTCCATCGTTGAAAAGATGACGTTACGCCGCAGCGGCGTGACGTTGCGCGCTCAATCGCTACTGCACGACGACGGTCGCGCCGAGCCTTGTGCGATTGTACAAATCGACGATGTCGTCGTTGGACAGGCGGATGCAGCCTGACGACACTCCGCCGCCAAGCTTCCACGGCTCGTTCGTGCCGTGGATGCGATAGAGCGTGCCGCCGAGATACAGCGCGCGCGCGCCGAGCGGATTGTCCGGGCCGCCGGCCATGTGCTTCGGCAAATTCGGGAAGCGCTTGAGAATACCCGGCGTCGGCGTCCAGTCCGGCCATTCGCGCTTGTCGGAGACCGTGCTCACACCCGACCAGCCATAGCCTTCCATGCCGACGGCGATCGGGTAGCGGATCGCGCGGCCGTTGCCCACCACATAATAAAGACGCCGCTCCTTGGTGCTCACCACGATGGTTCCGGGCGAGCGCGTGGTTCTGTACTCCACCTCCTCGCGCGGGATGATCCCGTAAAGAAGGCCGAAGGGAGTCCACAACGACCACGTCTGACCGCTTTGCTCGGTCCTGACTTGCGTGACTTTCGGTTTCTCCGAGGCGGCATAAGCGTTCGTCGCTTCATTCGACGCGCAACCGCCAAGCATGGATCCGGTGAGGATGAGAGCGAACAAACAAAAGGACAGTTTCACGACTCTTCAACTCCGCGCATACAGGAATACCCGCCGCCCCGCCGGGGCCCCGCAGGCCTCTCATTTGTACCGCAATGCCGTCAAATTCTAGTGCAGAAAAACCACACCGGCGCGATTCCGTGCAAGGGAGGCCCATATTACCGACTCAAACGGAACTTTCGGCAAACGCCACTGTTGAACGGGCGGAGATTGCTGCCCTGCAAAAGGCTCGAATCATCTATTGGTACGGTCGTCTCAGAGCCATTCCGCATGAGAGGGAACACAATGAAGCGCCTGAACATCATGGCAGTGCCGATCGCGCTGCTGCTCGTCGCCTGTGTGACCCCGGCCGAAGCGTATCGCGCAAAACGCCAGCAAGCTTCCGGCACCTGCTCGTTCACCAATGACGGACGGCAAGTCTGCGGCGAAGCCGTTGCGGGGCGCGTTGCCGCGGAGCGTGTTGCTGTCGTGGACGCCGCCGGCAACCGCGCCGTGCGCGCGGCGGACGACGGCACCGTGATCGGCTCGCGCCCGAGCGGCTGCCCGCACTCCTACTGCGGCTGCGGCCTGCGCATTTACCTCGGGCTCGCCGATGTCAGGCTCAACCTGGCTTCCAACTGGGCGCGGCTCTTTCCGCGCGAAAGCGCTCCGCGCGCCGGGCTCGCCGCCGTCCGCAGCGGCCACGTGATGTATATCGAGGCGGCGGCCGGCGACGGACTATGGCTGATCCGCGACTATAATTCCGGCGGCGGCCTGTCCCGCGTGCACGTGCGCGACGTGCGCGGCTACACGTTTGTCAATCCGCATGCGCAGGTGGCAACGCGCTGACAACAAGGCCGGTTGTCCGTCGTCCTTGATCGGAGTGTCATTTGCCCGGCAATGCGCGTGCCGGCGCCGCGCCGCGATGTCCGCTTTGGGCCAGAAGCGCTTATAGAGATCTGCGCACGACCGGCCGGTCAGGTTGTGAGAACAATCTTGCCGGCCGATCCGGGCTCAAGGACCTCCTTGTGCGCCCGCGCGGCCTCGGCCAGTGGCAACACCTTGCCCACGACGGGCCGCAACGTGCCGTTCTCAAAGCCTGCGAAGAGTCCGGCGTGAATCTCCGCCTCTTCCGTCGCCGTGACACCCCACAGGGTGAAGGCGCGGATCGAAGCGCGGCGCGACATCAGCTCACGCGGATTGATGGTGGCTTCGCCACGGCTGCCGATCACGACGACACGGCCATTCTGGGCCAACAGCCTCGTGTCGTGGGAGAGATTCACATTGGCGAGCATTTCCAGAATGATGTCTACGCCCCGGTTGCCCGTCATTCGCAGAATTTCATCTTGATACCCGGCTTTGCGATGATCGAAAACCTGATGCGCACCCTCGCGCTTCGCTATTTCAAGACCGTTCGGCGTGCCGGCAGTGCCGAAGACCTTGAGACCCGCAGCGCGCGCGATCTGAAGGGCCGCCGTGCCCACGCCGCCACTTGCACCGTGTACCAGTACGGTTTCGGAAGCGCGCGCTTTTGCCGAGTGGTGCAGCGCATGATATGCGGTTCCATAGGGGACCCAGATTCCCGCGCCTTGCTTGAAATCAATTTTGTCCGCGAGCGGATGCACTTGCTCTTCGAGTGCGAGGGCGTATTCCGCGTATGCGCCGGTAAGGGTCCGTGCGGTGTACACGCGATCCCCTTTCTTCACTTTTTTGACACCCTCGCCGACCGCTTCAACCATTCCGGCGCCATCCGATCCGGGCGTGTAGGGAAGCGGCGGCTTCACGGGATAGGTGCCCGCGCGCATATAGGTATCGTAAGGATTTACTCCGGCCGCATGAATCCGCACCAGCACCTCGCCGGCTGAGGGCTTTGGCGTACTCACCTCCTCAAGCTTAAGAACCTCGGGACCGCCAAATTCATGAACCCGAATTGCCTTCATTTTTTCAGTCTCCAGATGAGGAATTTCGGCATCCGCGTGCGATCATGTTCTTACCACACGAACATCAAAGCGATGATATGTCCGCTTTTCCCCCAAAAGCGGACATATGCGGTGCAACTAGAGATGTCCGTTATGGGCCAATAGATGGGGTAATCGGCCGGCGTTGTTGATATTGG
>Ga0335079_10002252_pt1 | contig 22259 bp, 19 predicted proteins | sample Lox_Sample_33_FD_206719 | JGI IMG/M metagenome (GOLD analysis project Ga0335079, IMG submission 206719) | Soil microbial communities from Loxahatchee National Wildlife Refuge, Florida, United States - Lox_Sample_3.3 | ecosystem: Environmental > Terrestrial > Soil > Wetlands | place: USA... | reverse complement strand
TCGGACCGATTGGTGATGCTGCTTGGAAAACGTCTCTTGCGCTGGAGTCCCAACTTTGCCTGATACCACAAACCCAATCCTCGAATTGCGCGGGGTGAGCAAGCAGTTTGAGCTGCAGGGCCAGCGCATCGAGGCGCTGCGCGACGCTCATCTGCGCGTGCAAAAGGGCGAGTTCGTGTGCCTGATCGGCGCCTCCGGTTGCGGAAAATCGACACTCTTGCGAATTGTCGCTGGTTTCGAATCGACCACGCGCGGCCAGGCGCTGATGTGGGGCATGCCGATCAACGGGCCTGGCCCCGAGCGCGGCATGGTGTTTCAGGATTACGGACTGTTTCCGTGGCTGACGGTGCGCGGCAACATCGGGTTTGGACCAATGTCGCGCGGACGCTCCGCCATGGAAGTCAAAGACACGGTTGAACGCTTTATCTCACTGGTTGGCCTTCAGCGTTTCGCGGACGCCTACCCGCACCAACTCTCAGGCGGCATGAAGCAGCGTGTGGCTATCGCGCGCGTGCTCGCTAACGACGCCGAGATCGTGCTTATGGACGAGCCTTTCGGCGCGCTCGACGCCATGACGCGGGAGCGCCTGCAGGATGAGTTGCTCGAAATCTGGCAGCGGACCGGGTTGACCGTTCTATTCGTCACCCACTCGATTGAGGAGGCGATTTTCCTCGGCGACCGCATCGTGGTCATGTCGCCCGGACCGGGTCGCATCGAAAGTGAGCTTGCGATCGCGCTGCCGCGGCCGCGCGACGTCGTCGCGCCGGATTTCAACGACATCCGCCGCCAGCTGTCCCAGCAGCTTCATAGCCATCACAGTCGTAAGGCTGCATAGTGCAAGATGGTTTTCCGACCACAGCGGTTCGGGTCATTCAACCATGGATGAAATCATCTGGCGCGGGATGACGCGAGCGCAACTCGACGCCGCCTATAACAATACCGCGGCGGTGAAAAACAGCGCCGAAAAACTCGCCGACTGGTCGCGACGCAGCGCGCTGCTACGCGGCAGAGCCGGTGTGTTGCTTGACCTAACCTATGGTCCGCGCCCGCGCAACCGAATCGACATCTTTCCAAACGGCCGCTGGCGAGCGCCGCTTTTCGTTTTCATCCATGGCGGGTATTGGCAACGCAACTCGAAGGAAATCTTTGGCTGCGTGGCCGGGGGGCCGCTTGCGCGCGGCTTTGACGTGGCGCTTGTCGGATATACGTTGGCCCCCGAAGCAACACTGACGGAAATCGTCGGCGAAGTCCACGCGGCCATGCGCTGGCTGCGCGCCGAGGGACCGCGGCTGGGCATCGCCACCGGCAAACTCGTGGTTTCAGGATGGTCGGCGGGCGGACACTTGACCGCGGTGGCGTTACCGGAAGCTGACGCCGGTTTGGCGATCAGCGGTATTTTCGACCTCGAACCCTGCCGTCTGAACTATCTGAATGAAGCGCTAAAAATAACATTGGACGAGCAAGTTAATTTAAGTCCGATCCGGCAACTACTCTCACGTTCGCCTCCATTGGTGATCGCGTTCGGAACTGCTGAATTGCCAGAGTTGCAACGCCAGTCGCGCGATTATTATTCGATGCGCGAGGCCGCCAAGCTACCGACCGAACTGCTAGCGCTCGAAGGCCACGATCATTTCTCGATACTCGAGGAACTCGCCAGCCCCACAGGACAGCTTACTGATTGCCTCACACACTTAATAAAGGATTGACCAGGGGGCATTCAATTTCAACCCAAGGACGATTCAACCGGGGCGCCGGCTACCTTTGATGGGGCGAGCCTCGTCCCTATCCTTATTGAGCCCTGTCGTAAGTTTCGTAATGCAATGCGCTGACGCGTTCCGGCATGGAAGACTCGCTGGTCACGATCTCGGCAAACGCAATGTCGCAGTGATCGCACGCGAAGGTACTCCGATTGGGAAGCACGCCGACCCCTGCCCACCTGCGGGTCAACTCCATCTCTCTGCCGCAACTGGGGCAAAGCGGAAGCTCGGATGGCATATGCAATGGATATGGCGTTTTCATAATTTTCTTATGAGCTAACTCAAAGAATCGTGCCTTGAGCTAGATCAAAGAGCTCCACCGCCATAAAGCTCGTGAAGGAGCCGGCGGAGCCATGAGCGAAACGCCAATGTTGCTGCATTGCCGGCATGACGCTGATCGCACCGGCCTGATCACGGCGCCTTATCGAATTCAGTTGCTGCACGACGTAGGGGTTGCCTGATCGAACGCCAAAACGGAAGCCAGCAGCACCCTTATTTCATTTGCGGCAGCGGTAACGCACCAGACTCAGGAATCGAAAGAATTTTAAGAGTCCCATTTTCCGGCCATCACGGCCGATTCTTGATGGTCATGACAACGACACCTTCACACAAGAATGTGTTCAATACTTGATAGCGGGCCTGTAACCGGTGATCGAGTACCGCCGAATTAACTCATATCGTTTGATTCACGCGATCAAATTGGAGATTGCGCGATGAACTCCATCGCCGTTGCGGTTATTTGCAAGACGCCGGTTGTCGGCCATAGCAAGACCCGGTTGTCGCCCCCGCTCTCTCGCGAAGAATGCGCAAAACTATCGGCGTGCTTCATTCGCGACGTGACGGGTACCATCGAAACTGTCGTTCGTGACGGCGACGCGATGGGCTACGCGGTTTATGCTCCCCTTGGTTCGGAAAGAGCGTTGTCCGCTTTGCTGCCCCCCGGTTTTGGTTTCGTGCCGCAGGGAGAGGGAAATCTCGGGGCGCGTCTGCTCAAAGGCGTTGCCGACCTGCTCGCTGCCGGCCATGCCGGAGCGATCCTGGTCAATTCCGACAGTCCGACGCTCCCGGCCTCGATTTTGCGCGCGGCGGTGGCGGCGGTCCGACGCGAAGACAACGTTGTCCTTGGGCCGGCCTACGACGGCGGCTACACGTTGATCGGTCTCTCGAAACCGCATGCGCGACTGTTCGCCGATATCCCATGGAGCACGAGCGATGTTTATCGGCTGACGGTCGCGCGCGCGAAAGAAATCGGCCTGCAGGTCGTGAACGTACCGGGCTGGTACGATGTCGACGACGAACGATCGCTCCGCATGCTGGAGGACGAACTGAACGGCAAGCGCGTGCCCTTTGCCATGCCGAATATCTACGGCGCCGATGCGCCCGCCACCCGCCGCTTCCTCGCCATCAGGAAGGCAGCGCTCATGGAGTGGGCGTCGTGACGGACGTGGCGCTCGCCAATCATACAAGTCGGAACACGTTCGCTTTCGGTCTGCTCTGCGGGCTGGCGGTGGTTTTTCTGCTGCTGACCGGAATAGGAGTCGCCGTCATCGGCGGCGACGGCAGCGAGCGCTACACCGTGCCGCTTTTTATTGTGCAGGGCGCCATCGCCATCGTGGCATGCCGTGTTGCGAACGATGTGCCGGCGCGGCGGGCGCTGATGGTGATTATCGGCGTCGGCGTTCTCGTCCGTCTCATTTGTTTGGCGCAGGAGCCGCTGCTGTCCACCGACGTCTATCGATATGTATGGGACGGGCGCGTGCAGGCCGCCGGCATCAACCCCTTCCGCTATGTTCCGGCCGATCCCGCGCTTGCGGCACTGCGCGATTCGGCAATCTATCCGCAGATCAACCGCGCCGAATACGCGCCGACGGCCTATCCGCCGGTGGCGCAGATGTTCTTTTTCGCGGTGACGCGGATTTCCGAATCCACATTGGCAATGCGACTCATGCTGGTGGCATGCGAATTCGCCATCGTCGCAATCATGTGGGACCTGCTGCGGCGTTTCCGCCTGCCGGTCACGCTGATCGCGGCCTATGCCTGGCACCCGCTGTCGATCTGGGAGGTTTCCGGTACCGGCCATGTCGAGGCGCTGATGGTGGCATTGCTGATGCTGGGTGTGTGGCTCCTGGTGCGAGCGCGCCCCCTCGCCGGCGGCATCGCCGTTACGCTGGCGGCGCTGGTCAAACCCTACGCCATCATCGCGCTGCCGGCCTTTTGGCGCCGGCTTGATTGGCGATTGCCTTTGGCCGCGATCGCGACGATTGCAATCTGTTATCTGCCGTATTTTGGCGTCGGCGCGAGTGCAACGGGATTCGTGCCGCAATATTTGACCGAAGAAGGCTTGCGCGACGGCAGCGCGTTTTGGCCGGTATTGGTGCTGCAACGATTCATCGGCGATTGGTCCGGATGGCTGCCGATCTATCTTGCCGTCGCGCTCGGCACGCTGGCGTGGCTCGCGCGGCGCGCCGGCTTTCGCAGCAATCCCACTCCGGAGCAGCGGATTGCCGATATCGCCCTGTTGCTGATGGCTGGGCTGTTCTTCATTTCACCGAATTATCCCTGGTATTACCTTGTACTCGCTCCGCTCATTCCATTCGGCGGCGGCGCGCCGGCTTGGGTGCTCACGGTCACGGCGCCGCTGCTTTATCTCTGGTGGACGCCGGTTGACGACCCGCGACTCTTGCTGTGGAAGAGCGCGATCAATATCGCGTTCCTCGCCACGGTGCTGTTCGGCTTATTCGCGCGCCGGAACACAACGCAAGGAGGCGCGTCATGACCGCCGCCGCCGCCAAACGCGCGCCCGCGACGGACCCGCGCCGCTATTTCGAAGTTGAGACGGACATACTCGGCCGCGCGGCGCAACAGCCGCCGGTCTGCCTCTATCTCGAAGTCACCAATCGCTGCAACCTGCTCTGCACGACGTGCCCGCGCACCTACGCCGAACTTGAGCCACCGGCCGACATGTCGTGGGAGCTGTTCGTCAAGATCGTGGATCAGGTTCCCGACCTTGCACGCGCGGTGCTGCACGGCGTCGGCGAGCCGATGCTGGTGACGCACCTGCCGAAGATGGTGAAATATCTGAAGGACCGCGGCACGTACGTGCTGTTCAACACCAACGGCACTGTGCTCAACGAGCGCAATGGCCGCGCGTTGATCGCGGCCGGGCTCGACGAGCTGCGTGTTTCGCTCGATGCTTCGAATGCGAAGTCTTATCTCAAGGTACGCGGCAAGGATTATTTCGTCCGCATCTTGCGTAACGTGAAGATGTTCCGCGATCTGCAGAAGCGCGAGGGGCATGCCAAGCCGAAAGTGTCGGCGTGGCTCACCGGATTGCGCGAGACCGTCGAGGAACTGCCGGAATTCGTACGGGTGGCCGCCTCGACCGGCATCGATGAGATTTATCTGCAGCGGCTGGTGTTCTTCGAACAGGATGCAATCGGGCTGGCGCGGCCCGACCAGGCGCTGTTCGAGAGACTGAACGCCGACGAGACGACCCACTTGCAGAAGGCGGAGGCGGTGGCTCGCGCGTTGGGGGTGACATTCAGCGCATCCGGCGCCGCCTCTGAGCCCGGGACGAGTCTCAAGCGTAGGCAAGACTCGACGCCCTGGTCGTTGTGCCGGCGGCCATGGTCGCTGATGTATTTCACCGCGAACGGGCGCGCGTTGCCGTGCTGCATCGCGCCGTTCTCCCAGCATGGCTATGAGAACTACACGCTCGGCGACGCGACACAGGAGGACCTGCGCGAGATCTGGAACGGGCCGCGCTATCAATCGTTCCGCGAAGCCTTGCTGTCGGATAGGCCGCCGCAGGCTTGTGCCAATTGCGGTCTGCGGTGGAGCCTTTAAGCCATGCGCCTGGGAAGCTCGAACGCGATCGTTTCCGTGGTCATCCCCTGTCTCAACGAGGAGGAGCCGATCGCCGGCGTGGTGCGCGAAGTGCTGGCGCAAGGCGTCGACGAGGTGATCGTGGTGGATAATGGATCGACCGACGCGACGGCGGAACATGCCACGGCGGGGGGCGCGCGGGTGGTGCGCGAGCCGGTCCGGGGTTATGGCCGCGCCTGCGCGGCGGGCGTGGAAACCGTTCGTCCCGACGCCGACATCATCTGCTTTCTCGATGGCGACGGGAGCGACGTGCCGACATTCCTACCGGATATCGTTGGCCCGATTGCGCGCGATGAAGCGGATTTCGTCATGGGCTCGCGCACGCGCGGCCAGCGCGAAGCCGGCAGCATGACTTTGCAGCAGCGTGTCGCCGGCTATCTTGCCGGCGTGCTTTTGCGCGCTGTTTACGGCGTCCATTTCACCGACATGTCGCCGTTCCGTGCGATGCGGGTCAAGCAGTTGCGCGCGCTTGGCATGCGCGAGCGGACCTACGGTTGGAATCTGGAAATGCAGATGCGGGCGGCAGCCGCGGGAATGCGCATTCGCGAGATCGCCGTTGATCACCGCCGCCGGCGCGGCGGCGTATCGAAGGTTTCGGAAAACCTGGTTGCGGGATTGCAAGCCGCGTGGAAGATTTCCACCACGTTCGTCCGGCTCGCGTCGTCCCTGCGCAACGAATGCGTCAGAGATGCTTGAGGAGGAGCGGATGCGTTCCGGCGACGATTACGTCATCTTACATCCCGCGGTGATCCGCGTGTGCCACTGGATCTGGGCGGCCGGCATCTTGCTGCTGATCGGCAGCGGCTTCCAAATCTACAATCAGGAACCGCTGTTCGATTTCTATTTTCCGTCCTACCTGATCATCGGTAACGGGGATGAGTCTGTGGCGGTGCATAACGACATCGGGCTTGCCGCCGCGTTGCTGGTGCATTTCTTCGCCATGTGGCTCTTGTTCACGAGTCTCTCGGTCTATGTCGCGTACGGCCTTGTCAAAGGCCACTTCCGGCGCAAATTCCTGCCAATATGGCCGAAGCAGGTGATCGGCGATGTGTTCGATTTTCTGCGCGGCCGGCTGTCGCACGATCTCGGCACGCGCAATGCCGTGCAGAAATTGCTCTATACCTTTGCCGTCGTCGCGATGGCGATGATGGTGTGGTCGGGGCTCGTGCTGTGGAAGCCGATCCAGTTCTACGAGCTCAGCATTCCGCTCGGCGGCTACGACATCGCGCGCTACGTGCACTTTTTCGGCATGGTCGCAATTGTGCTTTTCATCATCGTCCATGTCGCCCTCACCTTGATGGTACCGAAGGTTTTGCCGCCGATGATCACCGGCCGCGCGCGGCGCGATCAAGTCGAGGCGCATGCACAGGGAGAGACGCCATGACGATCGAGCGCCGTTTACGGGAAGGCGGATTGAGCAATCGCGATGTCATCGATCTCAAACGCCGGCTGCTGCTTCGAAACGGACTGAGCCTCGGCGCGATGACGCTGCTCGCCGGATGCGATGTCACCAACAGCAGTCCGGTCGATGGTTTCCTGCGGCTGGTGTCGCGTTTCAACGACGGCGTGCAGGGTTTCCTGTTCGATCCTCACAAGCTCGCGCCGACGTACCCGGAAAGCGCGGCGGCGCGCGAGTTCCGCTTCAACGCGCAATATGGCGAGGAAAAAGTCCCGGTGATCAATCCCGACACTTGGCGGCTGGAAGTGTCGGGATTGGTCGCAAACAAGGCGCCATGGACGCTGGAGCAGCTCAAGGCGCTGCCGCAGACGGCCTACGTGGCGCGGCACATCTGCGTGGAAGGCTGGAGCATGATCGGCAAGTGGGGCGGCGTGCCGCTGCGCGCGTTCCTGGAAAAAGTCGGCACCGATACGTCGGCCAAATATGTCGCGTTCCGCTGCGACGACCCGATCAGCTATTCGAGCAGCATCGACATGGCCTCGGCGATGCATCCGCAGACCATCTTGTGTTTGAACTACCGCGATAAGCCGATCGAGCCGAAGTTCGGCGCGCCGATGCGGATCAAAATGACGCGCAAGCTCGGCTTCAAGCAGCCCAAGCACGTCGCCGCGATCCACGTGACCAACGACTACCCGGGAGGCTATTGGGAGAACTACGGCTACAACTGGTTTGCCGGCGTCTGATCGCGAGCGTCGGGTATCGGTATGCGTATGGGACGAATATGCTGGAATTGGGCCAACTGTTGCATGGCCTTCAAATCCACGAACTCAACGTTCCGATCATTGATGGCGATCATGCCATCGGCGCGCAAACGCGAAATCATGCGGTTGAGATGTGGGACACTCAATCCAAGCGCATCGGCCATCATTTCTTGCGTGATCGGCAAATTGAAGCCGAATTCCGTGGCGCGTCCGACCAGGGCCAACCGCGAGTGGATCTCGAGCAGGAAATGTGCGACCCGCTCGACCGGCGTGCGGCGGCCGATATTGATGATGTGCTCGGCGTGGTTGGCCGCCTCGTGCACCGCGAACCAACTCAACGCAAGACCGAATTTCGGACGCCGATAGCAAAGCGCCAGGAAGGCGTCGCGCGAGCATACGTCCATTTTCATATCAGTCAGCGCGACGACGGAATAGGTTGCGCGACTGAAAAAACTGATAGGAAGCCCGATGATATCTCCAGGCAGTACGAAGGTGACTATTTGGCGTTTGCCGTTGCGCAGCAGTTTGTAGCGAGCGGCGAAGCCTTCCTTGACGAACCAGAACTTGGTGAATTCATCACCGTCGTGAACGAGATCGCGCCGCTTCTTGACCGTCATTTCGGATTCGATGAGGGAACGCAGCGCTTCAAGATCCGAGCGCCCGAGGTCGAGATAGTTCTTTAGTCGAATGGCAAAAGGATCGTCGCGCCGGAAATTCTTGGGAGCGCGTATTCGCGCTGGCAATTCAACGATTGTGAGACCAAGGTCGCTCATCTTCATAATTTGGATTAATAAGGGGGATTAAAGCTACCCCTACTAAAGACGGTCACACTTCCCGATCGACCTTGGCCAAACGGGAGGATTACGTGACCAACAATAAGTTACCTAAATCAAACAAGATTTCGCGCCGCGCTGTTTTGCGGCAGGCAGCCGCGACGGGTGCGGGCTTGGGCGCCTTAACCCTCGGCGGGCCCGGCCCCTTCAGCTTTGTGCCGAGGGCCTGGGCGGACAATCCACCAATCGGAACCTATCCGGCGGGCGCGAGTGGTCCGGCAGTCACCATCGGCGCAGCCGTTCCCCGGACCGGCACTTATGCCGCTCAGGGCGAGGATGAACTCAAGGGCATGGAGCTCGCAATCGAGCACATCAACTCAGGTCATGAGTTGATCAAGAAGATCTCGCCCAAGACCAGCAAAGGCGTTCTCGGCAAAGAGGTGAAACTCGTCGTTGCGGATTCCGTCGCGAACCCGAACAACGCGGTGCAGGCGCAGCAGCGCTTCATCACGGAGAACAAGATCATCGCGATGACCGGATCGACTTCGAGCGCGGTTGCGGTGGCGCTGAACAAGCTCGCGCAGCGCGAGCACGTGCTTTACTTGGTCGCCATTTCCGGTTCGAACGACACCACCGGAAAGGACTGTGTGCGTTACAGCTTCCGACAATGCTTTTACGGTCAGACGGCGGCGGCCGCGATCGGCCCGGTCCTGCTCAAGGCCTACGGCAAGGGCAAGAAGGCCGCGTTCATGACGCCGGATTACACCTATGGTCACACCGTCACGAAGTCGGTGAATGACTACCTGACCGCGAATGGCGGCTGGACGCAGGTGACGAACCAGGTCTCCAAGCTCGGCACCACAGATTTCCTGCCCTTCCTGACCAACATCGCCAATTCGGGGGCCGAGATTCTGATCAACGTCAACTGGGGCCAGGATGCCGTGCTGTCGATCCAGCAAGCCAAGCAGCAAGGTATCTTGGCAAAGCAGAAGCTGGTGATCCCCTATCAAATTCCACTGCTGGCGCCCCAACTGGGCAAGGATGCGGACGTGCTGGAAGGCGTTTACGCGGCCACCGATTTCTGGTGGACGCTCGAGGACAAGTATCCGCTGGCGAAGACGTTCGTCGAAGCGTTCGACAAGAAGTACGGCTATAAGCCCGAATGGGGCGCCAACAACGCCTACATGCAATTCGCCATGTGGGCGGACGCCGTGGAAAACGCCGGCAGCTTCTATCCGCCGGATGTCATCAAGTCCTACGAGGCCGGCCGTAAACTTCAGTCGACCGTCGGCGAAGTGCATTTCCGCGCAGCCGACCATCAGCTCGTGCGGCCGGTGGTCATCGTGCGCGGCAAGAAGCCGAGCGACATGAGGAACAAGGAAGACTTCTGGGAAGTCACGGAGGTTGTGCCGGGCGATGGACTGATGCAGAAGCCGGACGAGTTCGGCTGCAGCCTCGGCTCCTATACGTAAGATCTCCTTGGTGCTAATGGCGTCGCGGGCGGCAATCGCCGCCTGCGACGCCAAATTTACGGGCACGGGCGCCAGAGCGGCGGCGCCAAGCTTGCCGATTGGCATGATCATGGGGGCATGATCGCTTTAGTATGATTACATGGCCTAACTTTGTCTCGCAGTTGTTCAATGGGCTGGCATTAGGAACGCTGCTTGCACTGATCAGCTCAGGGTTGACGATCATCTATGGCACGCTCGGGGTGCTGAACTTGGCCCATGGCGCCATGTTCATGCTCGGCGGCTATGCCGGCTACGTCGCATTCCAGGCAACCGGATCGTTCACCCTCGCGGTGATGACCGGCGCCTTGTTCCTCGTGATCGTCGGCGGAATCATCGAACTGGCGATCATCCGTCATTTCTATGCGCGGCCGCCGGAGGATCAGCTTCTGGTGACCTTCGGGCTCGGAATCGTCATCGTCGAAGTGGTGCGCGCTTTCTTCGGCAGCCTGACCCATTCCGTGCCGCCACCGGCCTGGGCCGGCGGTGTTACGCCCCTCGGATTTCTGATTTACCCGACCTACCGCCTCGTTGAGCTGGGTATCGCTGCGATCTCCCTCACGCTGCTCTACTTCATTCTTTATCGGACGCGGCTGGGCATGATCGTGCGAGCTGGAATCGAGGACTCCAGCATGGTCGGCATGCTCGGCATCAACGTCTATCGAGTCTTCATGGTGGTGTTCGGTATCGGCGCGATGGCAGCGGGGTTTGCCGGCATTGTGAACGCGCCAGTCGTCTCGCTGACGCCTGATATCGGCGAGTCGATCCTGGTGCGAGCGTTCGTCGTCATTGTCATTGGCGGCGTGGGGTCGTTTCCGGGCGCGGTGCTCGGGGGCCTGATTGCCGGCGAGATCTACAGTCTCACGTCCATGGTCAATCCCGCCTATTCCGATGCCATGCTGTTCGTAGCCATGACGACGGTGCTGCTGCTGCGACCACACGGTCTGCTTGGCATGCGGAGCCGCGAATGAGCGCGGTGATCTGATGCTGAAGCGCATTCCCTTCTCGATCGAGATTCTGACCGGACTCGGTCTGATTGCGGCGCCATTTGTGCTGCCCTATCTCGGATTTGCACCCAACACGGTGAACCGCATTCTCGTCTGGGGGTTGTTCGGCATCGGCTTCGACATCCTGTTCGGCTACACGGGCCTGCTCTCGTTCGGCCAGTCGGCACTTTTCGGCACGGGCGGATTCATCGCCGCCTATCTCATGACCGTCATCGGCATTCCGCACGTCGTTCTGTCCATCATCATCGGCATGATCGCGGCTTCCATCGCTGGCCTTCTTATCGGGCTGATCGCGCTGCGGCGGACCGGCATTTACTTTGCCATGATCACCGTGGCGATCGCGGAAGTTTTTTATTTCATCGAATTCTCGCCTCTGGCGGAATATACGGGCGGCGAAAACGGACTGCCCGGCGTTCCGACACCGACCTTATATCTCGGCTTTACGACCCTGCATTTCACCAGCGGCTGGTCGATGTATCCGTTCCTGGCGACTTGGTACTTCATCGGGATCGTCCTCGCGCTGCGTATCGTGCGCTCGCCGGTCGGCGCAATTTTTAGTGCGATCCGCGACAATCCGCTGCGGGCCTCTGCGGTCGGTCACAACGTGCACGCCTACAAGCTTACAGCGTTCGTCCTCGCCGCCGCCTACGCCGGCTTCGCCGGCGGACTGCTTGGCGTTTTGCAGGGCTTCATGCCGCCAGAAGCCTTCGCCTTCGACACCTCCGGTCAGCTGGTCATGCAGACCGCCATCGGCGGCACCGGCACGCTGTTCGGGCCGCTGCTCGGCGCCACGGTGTGGCTTTTCCTGCAGGACTTTCTGCAAGGCGCGCTGGGGCTCGGGGCGGCCTGGAAACTCGTGCTCGGCGTGGTTTTCGTGCTGCTCGTGTGCTTCCTGCGACGCGGCATCATCGGCGGTTTGCAAGACCTCATCGGATATTTCACCACGCGTCCAGCAGCCGCTGCACCGGAGGAGGCCCCGACCTCTGCCGCCCCTTCGGCGATGGCCACCGTCGGCCCCTCGCGCCGGCGCGAGGAGAAGCCGTTCACCGGCCCGGCGCTTGAGGCACGCGGCCTGACCAAGTCTTTCGGCGGCCTCGTCGCCAACAGGGACATCAATTTTTCCGTCGAGCAAGGCGAGTTGCGGGGCATCATCGGCCCGAACGGTGCCGGCAAGAGCACGTTCTTCAAAATGCTCACCTGTGAGCTGCCGCCCAGTGCAGGGCAGATCATTTTTCATGGCCGCGACATCACCGGCATGGATGTTGCCGACGTCTGCCAGCTTGGATTGACCAAGAGCTATCAGGTCAACCAACTTTTCACCCGGCTGACGCTGCGCGAGAACGTCATTATCGCAGCATTGGCCGAGCGGCGCGGCACTTTCTCACTCGACTTGCTGCGCCGCATTGACCGCGTGCCTGACCTCAATACGCAGGTCGAAAGCACGCTAGCGCTGGTTGGCTTAACCACGCGCGCCGATGTGCCGGTTGCCGAGCTTGCCTACGGCGAGAAACGGCGGCTGGAAATCGGGCTAGCGCTCGCGGCATCTCCGTCGCTGCTGCTGCTTGACGAACCGCTCGCCGGCATGAGCCCGCGCGAACGCGTCGAAACGGTGCAGTTGCTGAAAAATATCCGTCGCGGTCGCACGTTAATCGTGGTCGATCACGACATGGATGCGATATTCGGGCTGGCGGAAAAGATCACGGTACTGCATGAAGGCGCGCTGCTAGCCGAGGGAACGCCTTCGGAAATTCAGCGTAACACGCTGGTGCAGGAAGCCTATCTCGGCGGGGTTGCCGCGGCATGAGCGTCCTCCTCGAAGTCGAGAAGATCAACAGCTATTACGGCGACAGCCACATTCTGTTCGACGTGTCGCTGCATGTCGAACAGAACGAAGTCGTGGCGCTGCTCGGCCGCAACGGCGCGGGAAAAAGTACCACGCTGAAATCCTTGATCGGCTTGGTTCGCCCGCGTTCCGGCCGTATCGTGTTTGACGGCGTTCCGATGCAGGGATTGCCACCTCATTCCATCGCCCTGAGCGGGCTGCAGTTGGTGCCCGAGGACCGCCGAATTTTCGGCAGTCTGAGCGTCGAGGAAAATCTAGTCCTTGCGGGACTCACCGCCAAACCGCGCTGGCCGCTGGAGCGGATTTGGGAAACCTTTCCGCGCCTGCGCGAGCGGCGCCGCAGTCGCGGCACCGATCTGTCGGGCGGAGAGCAGCAGATGCTGGCGATCGCGCGCGCTTTGGTGCGCGAACCGAAACTCCTCTTGCTCGATGAGCCTTTCGAAGGCCTGGCGCCGATCATCGTGCGCGATCTGCTCGCGACGTGCCGTGCACTGGCCGAGGCGGGCCAGACGATCGTGATCGTGGAACAGAATATCACCGCGGCCATGAGTCTTGCCGACAGGGTCTACATCATCAATAACGGGCACATCGTCGAAGCAATGACCGCGCAGACGGCGCGCGCCCAGCCCGAAGTATTGCACCGGCATCTCGGCGTATAAGCCCCCTTCTGAGTCGCCATAAGCGGTTGACCGCGCATCCCATCTCGCTTCAACATTGCGCCGCCTCGCATGAGGAACAGTGACTCGATGATGGAGACGCTCTATGGGCCGCCGGTTCAAAAATATTCTCGAAACCATAGGCAATACGCCGGTTGTCAAGATCAACAGGTTGGCGCCGCCCAATGCAAACCTCTTCGTCAAGATCGAGGCATTCAACCCCTTGGGCTCGGTTAAGGACCGGCTCGCACTCGGCGTGATCGAGGCAGCCGAGCAGTCAGGACAGTTGAAACCCGGTCAAACGGTGATCGAGGCCACCAGTGGCAATACCGGCATCGGTCTCGCGATGGTGTGTGCCCAAAAGGGCTATCCGTTGGTCGTGACGATGGCCGAAACCTTCAGCGTTGAACGGCGGAAGCTGATGCGTTTCCTGGGCGCCAAGGTGGTACTGACCCCGGCAGCCCAGCGCGGCATGGGGATGGTCACGAAGGCCGTCGAACTCGCCAAAACGCATGGTTGGTTTCTGACGCGCCAGTTCGAAAATGAAGCCAACCCCGACTTTCATTCCCGCACGACCGCCCGGGAAATCATCGAAGATTTTAAGGGTGAGCCGCTCGACTTTTGGGTCACCGGATATGGAACGGGCGGCACGCTCAAGGGCGTTTCGCGCATCTTGGCAAAAGAGCGGCCTGATACAAAGATCATTGTCTGCGAACCCGAAGAGGCGCAACTTTTGGGCAGCGGGGTCAAGCAGCAGCGCAACCCGGACGGATCCGCCTCCGCGGCCCACCCTTCATTCAAGCCGCATATGATGCAGGGCTGGACTCCGGATTTCATTCCGAAGTTGACCGCGGATGCGGTGGATATGGGCGTCATCCATCGCATCATTCCGATCTCGAACGCCGACGGCTTGCGGTTCAGTCGGGAGCTGGCGCAGAAGGAAGGAATCTTCGTCGGCATTACGGCGGGTGCGACCTTTGCCGGCGCCCTGCGCGTCTGCGCGGATGCACCGAAAGGCGCCACTGTCCTCTGTATGCTGCCGGACACGGGCGAGCGCTATCTGAGCACGCCGCTTTTTGCGGATGTCCCAGCTGACATGACGAAAGAAGAGCTCGCCATTTCACGCTCGACCCCGTCCGCGCAGATGGACGTTTGAAATATTCCGGCCCTGATGAAGTGCCAATTTAGAAGCGTCCCCGATCACTCGCCGCGTATGACCGCGCCAGCGTCAGCACGACAGACGAGTCCGCGCTATCGTCAGGAGCCATCACCCTCGGGTCTAACGGACGAAAAAGAAATCAGAGCGCCTTCAACTCCGAGGCTTTTTTTGTTTGGGTGTTGGCCTATACCAACCAGGCCAATAGGGATTTTGCACGCAAAAGCCGCGATTGCCGGCAATCACATTCGGCAGACATTCTTCGAAAGTGCGAAACCGGCAATCTCTGCTGACGGAACCGCGACCCAGGGAAACCTCTGCGCACCAAGCGCCCTCATAGGCTTGGCTCGTGCGTGCCCCGATGAACAGTGATAATGCCGCAAATGCCATCAAAACCATGATCCGCATGATGTCTTCTCCGTTCGATAACCTCATGAACTTAGCATCTAAGGACTGTTGTGAGTTGGCGTCAGGCCAACTTTCGATTGCCTATGAAGATCAGCCGCTACCGCTTCTTTCGAAGTTTACCCGCACGCTGCGTCGGTTTCACCTCCTTTGCCGGGCGTTGTGAGGGAGTACGGGTTCCGGCCTTCGCGCGGTCCAGCACAAAGCGAGCATAGTCGTCCATATCGCCGATGAACGGTTTGATCGTCCGCTCATCGGTGAGCCACAGCCGGTCGGCGACGAGATCAATCAACGATCTATCGTGCGTGATGAGGATCACGGCGCCATCGTAATCGTTCAGCCCTTCGAGCAGGGCCCGGCGACTGTCGATATCGAGATGATTGGTCGGCTCGTCGAGAATGAGCAGATGCGGTCCCGCCATCGCGATCAGATTGAGCAACAGCCGCGCGCGCTCGCCGCCGGACAAATCGGCCACCAAGGTTTCCTGCTTGTTGACGTCGAGCCCGAACTGCGCGAGCCGCGAGCGGCGGATTGATTCGGCCTCGTCGGGACGTTCGCGGCGGATGATGTCGAGTGGCGTGTCGATCGGATCGAGCGCTTCGATCTGGTGCTGGTGAAACCAGCCGACCTTGATGCGGCCGTCCTTCTTGATCTGGCCCGCCAGCACCGGCAGCGCGCCAGCCACGAGTTTCGCAAACGTCGATTTGCCCGCACCGTTGACGCCCAAGAGCCCGATGCGGTCGTCGACATCGAGCCTCAAGTTCAGATTGCGCAACACCGGCACGCCGTCATAGCCCGTGCTCACGCCGTCGAATTGCATCAGTGGCGGCGCGAGTTTCTTCTCCGGCGACGGCAAAATGAACGGCATGGTGCGCTCTTCGATCACCTCGGTGATCGGCGCAAGCTTGGCAAGCCGCTTGATGCGCGACTGCGCCTGCGCCGCCTTGCTCGCCTTGGCGCGGAAACGGTCGATGAAGGACTGGATATGCGCGCGCTCGGCTTCCTGCTTGGCCCGCGCGGCCGCCACCAATCGCGCCTTTTCGGCCCGCTGCCGTTCGAATTGGTCGTAGCCGCCGCTGTAGAGATCGAGCTTGCCGTTATTGATATGCAATATGTAATTGACGGAGTTGCTCAACAACTCCCGGTCATGGCTGATGATCAGCGCCGTATGCGGGTATTTTCGCAGGCGCGCTTCGAGCCAGAGCGATCCTTCGAGATCGAGGTAGTTGGTCGGCTCGTCGAGCAGGAGTACATCTGGCTCAGCGAACAGCGCAGAGACAAGTGCAATGCGCATGCGCCAGCCGCCGGAAAATTCCGCCAGCGGCCGCGTCAGATCGTCGTTGGAAAAACCAAGCCCGTGAAGAATTTCAGAAGCGCGTGCCGGCGCACTGTCGGCATCGATCTCGATCAGCCGGTCGTAGATTTCGCCCAGGCGTTCCGGCGGCGCGGTTTCGAGCTCGGCGTTGAGACGTTCGCGTTCCACATCCGCCGCCAGGACCGTATCGAGCAGGCTGACGGGCGACGCCGGATGCTCCTGATCGACCGACGCGACCCTTGCGTTCTTCGGGAGATTGATGTCGCCGCTGTCCTGGCTGAGCTCGCCGACAATCAATTTAAACAGCGTCGTTTTCCCGACGCCGTTGCGCCCGACAACCCCGACTTTAGCCCCGGCCGGAATCGAGACGCTTGCGGCGTCGAAAAACCGGCGGCCCCAGCCATTGAATACGAGATCTTCAATTTGCAGCATCAGTGTGGCGGCCGATGATTGCCATTACGGCGCGGCCATCCTGCGATTTGCGGATGATGATGGTGGCGGCGGTGCTTACCCGACGGCGAGGTCCTAATCAAGATAAAGTCTACAAAAAGGTCATTCATTTCGCATTGCACGTCTAGATCTAATTCGACGTTGTTGCGAATGCGAATCAACGTCCAAACGCCATCAGCGCAGACCCGCCAAGCAATACCAACATCACCAGAAGACTGCTGAGATTCGTGAGAAATCCTGCGGCTGCTTCCAGGTCGGCCCCAATGACATAGCCCAGACCCAGATAGGCCGACGTCCACATCACGCGTCCCACGACTGCAATCGCAAAGAACTTGGTCCAGCGATAACGGCTTACCCCGGCCAGCAAGCTGGCTACCGAGCTGAGATATGAGACAAAGGTGCGGGTGATAAACACCGTGACCGATCCCCACTGGTCGAAAAGCGATTGAACTCGGGCACGCCGAGCTGGCGTATATCCGAACCAGTGGCCGTGGCGTTCCAGGACTTCCCGACTTAACAGACGTCCGAAGCCATAACCCAAGGCATCGCCGAGAATAGAAGCAGCCACCGCAATCGCACCGGCCACAATCCAATTGATGCGTCCTTGGGCGGCTAAGGAGCCTGCGACGGTTGTTACAAGTCCGTCCGGCAACGGCAGGCCGATAGCACCCAAAAGCAGAGTCAAGCCAAGAATTGGATATCCATAGATCAGCAATGCAGAAAGAACCCGATCGCTGAGCGCATCAAGCCAACCAGATGGTTCACTCCCGCGATTGGAATTGCCGTTAGAACCCAGCTCTGCCACCGCCCGTTGGACGCGCTGTGTGTACTGATACGGCGACACTCCAGCCTGCTCTGCGGCGGATTTCAGGGTCGTGTTCGGATCAAATTGCGATGGGAGCCCGAGGCGGTTGCTCAACGCTGCTGTCGGCATGTGATACGTGCCGGCAACATAATTCAATGTCATCCAAGCCCGAATACTGCTGGTTTTGGGCGCACCTGCTTCGTAGGCCGAGCGCAGCAAGAAGAAGGAGCGATAACTTCGTAGGCCGAGCCATATAGTCGGAAGAATCGCGAGCGCGAACACCACCAGGGCGACACGACGCGTGCCATGAGACCCTAATTTGATCACTGCCGGAACCTTCCTGTCCCGCTGGAACTCAAATTTACGACCGTCGCGGCTCATTCCGCGACATGGGGGAATGTCTTGATCGAATCGAATTCCTATTATCGGTGCGCACCATCGACGCGCCGCTAGCGGGCTGCCGCGGCACCCGCTAACGCAACTTGCGCATCTTGGTGGGACGCCACGCCCGAGACGCCGATCGCGCCGACAATCTTGCCGTCGGCGATGATCGGTACTCCGCCTTCCGCGACGCATGCGCCGAAAGTCAGCACTCTGAGGCCTACTCCTCCGCCGGCGACCGCATCTTCAAGCGCCTTGGTTGGACGACGGAATTCAACCGCAGTGCGGGCCTTGGATTCGGCAATTCGGATCGAAGAAAGCTGCGCATTGTCCAGGCGATGCAGCATGAGCAAATTGCCGCCTGAATCGACGATGGCAATCGATACGCCCCAATTGTTCTTGGCGGCTTCGGCTTCGGCGGCCGCCATCACCTTCTTCGCGGCGGCGATTGCAATCGGCTGACCGTATGGCGTGGCGGGCGGCGCCGCTTGTGGCTGTGTCATCGGATTCTCCCGGCGAAATGGCTCTCAGGCTGCGGCCGTGACCGAAAATCGATGTGCGAGCGCGGTGGTTCGAAGGACAGCTGCTAGTGCTTTAATTTCTTCGTCATCGAGCGATTTGTACGGCGGATATGGATCGCCCACGGGCACGCCGATCAAATTGAGCGCTGCCTTCATGACCGGAGCGAGACCCCGATGCATCCATTTCGACGGAAACAGCGCGAACTGGAGCTGCAAGGCGGCAGCGCGCTCGTAGTCCTTCGCCATGAAGGCATCAATGAGGTGCCGCGCGATCTCCGATCCCGGCGGCGGCATGGTCGCACCGGAGCCGCTCAGTTGCAGCGACGCGAGCAGCATCTGCATGGTCGTGAAATAGCGTGCGTGACCGGCGCGATCGATTTCGACTATGAGGCGGGAGACGCGCGCGAGGTCGCGCGAACTCTCCTTGATGAACTGCACGCGGGGCAGCTTCGCAAGCGCAATCGTATCCGGAATGGAAACATCGGCCCCTGGTCCCGGGTTGAGGTAGAGCGCAATGGGAAGATGGGATTCCCGGGCAATTGCCTCGAAGTACCCAATGAGATCCGCTTGCGTCGGTGGGCCGGCGAACGGGCGCAACGGCGCCAACAATTGCACGGCGGCCGCGCCGAGCCGCTCCGCAAAATGAGCGAGCTCGACCGCAATCTTGAAGGATGGATGGGAAATTCCCACCATGACGGGCGTGCGTCGGTCGGTCAACTCGATCGTGTGCTGGATGAGCGCCTTGCGTCTTTCAAATGTCAGATAGGTGTACTCCTGGGTTTCGACGCCGGCAGCGACGATCATGGTGGCTCCGCAATCCGTAATCACGTAATCGAGCTGACGCCGGAGCAACGGCGCGTCGATCTCGAGCTCGGCGGTGAAGGGCGTCAACGGCGCGACAATCAGTTCTGGCCGGTCCATAGCGAATGTCCTCAGATCCGACGGCGGTCGATGTTATGCATCAACGTGCATCACGACGATTTCGAGATGCCGGACCATAATGGTATTCAACGCCCGGCGATACCGCTATTGACAAGCTATCGCGACTTGAGGCCGTGCTCAAATCAGCACAACCTGAGTGGCCGCCTGTTGCGATGACGCGTAGGCGTGTCAGATTCGGTCGGCTATCCTGCAGCAACCTCATGCAATAATAACGGATCACACCATGCCGCAGCCCCCCGAAACCCTCGTGCAAGGCAAGAAACGCCCCTTCACCGGCGCAGAATTTATCGAGTCACTGCGCGATGGGCGCGAGGTCTACATCTATGGCGAGCGGATCAAGGACGTTACAACGCATCCGGCCTTGCGCAATGCGGCCGCCTCGGTCGCCCTGCTGTACGATGCGCTGCACGATGACAAGAGCCGCGCCGTGCTTACGGCACCGACCGACACCGGCTCCGGCGGCTATACACACAAATTCTTCAAGGCCGCCCGATCGAGTCAGGATGTGGTCGCGCAGCGGGACGCGATCGCGGCGTGGGCGCGCATTACCTACGGCTGGATGGGACGCAGCCCCGATTACAAGGCCGCCTTCCTCAATACGCTCGGCGTCAATGCGCAATTCTACGGCAAGTTCGCCGACAACGCGCGCGCCTGGCACAAGCGCGCGCAGGAGGCCGTGCTCTATCTCAATCACGCCTTGGTCAATCCGCCGATCGACCGCAACAAACCGGTCGAAGAGGTCAAGGATGTCTACATCACGATCCAGAAGGAAACCGACGCCGGTATTTACGTGTCGGGCGCCAAGGTGGTCGCCACAAATTCGGCGCTCACGCACTACAATTTCCTCGGTCAAAACATGGGCCAGGAAATCACCGATCCGAGCATGGTGGTGATGTTCATCGCGCCCATGGACACGCCCGGCATCAAACTGATTTGCCGGCCCTCCTACGAACTCGCAGCCGCCGCAACAGGCTCGCCCTGGGACTATCCGCTCACGTCACGCTTCGACGAGAATGATGCGATTTTCGTGTTCGACAATGCATTCATCCCTTGGGAGAATGTGTTCATTCATCGCGACGTGCAGCGATTGAAGGACTTTTATCCGCGTTCGGGATTCGTCAATGGCTACACGCTGCAAGGGTGCACTCGGCTCGCGGTGAAGCTGGATTTCATAGCCGGACTTCTGATCAAGGCCGCGCGCGCGACCGGGGTGGAAACGTTTCGCGGCGTGCAGGTGCAGATTGGCGAAGTCATTGGCTGGCGGAATTTGTTCTGGTCGCTCACCGACGCGATGGCTTGCAACCCCGAACCGTGGGTCGACGGCGCGGTGCTGCCAAACATCAGAGCCTCCACCTGCTACCGTATGTTCATGACGGAAGCCTATCCGGCGGTACGCTCGATCGTCGAAAAGGTGATCGCCTCGGGTCTGATCTATCTTCCATCGCATGCTCGCGATTTGAAGAATCCCGATATCGACAAGTATCTGGCCCGCTATGTTCGCGGCTCGAACGGCGTCGACTACAAGTCACGCATCAAGACCATGAAGCTGCTCTGGGATGCGATCGGAACCGAGTTCGGGGCACGGCACGAACTTTACGAGATGAACTATGCGGGGAGCCACGAGCTGGTGCGGCTGTTCCCGCTGCATCAGGCGCAGGCGTCGGGGGCGATTGCGGAGATGGAAGCGCTCGCCGAGCGATGCATGGCGGATTACGACGAGGACGGCTGGCGGCACAAAGCCTATCGCGATGGCGCCGACGTCTCGATTCTCGGCAAGACCTGAACGCCAATATCAGACACCCTTCGTTGATTGGTTCGCCGCAACAGCAATATCGAGACAGGAGATCGAACGATGAGCCAAACTCTCGCGCCCAAGAAACCGTTCGCTGCGCCCATGGTCGACAGGCTCTCCGTCCGCGTCGTCGTCGACTCGCGCTATGAGCGCTTCCTGCCGAAGATGACGCATCCGTTCGTGACTATCGAACACGTCGGCCAAGTTCCGCGTCGTCAGATGACGTCGCTCGCTTGCGAGTGGGGTCTTTCGTTGCATCTTGAATCCCAACGTGCCGGCTCGAAGGCGCAATACCTGCTGGATTTCGGCTACACGCCGGAGATCGTGTTGCGCAACACCGACCTGCTCGACATCGATCCGGCAAAGATCGACGGCTTAATCCTCAGCCATGCCCATCGCGACCACTTCGGCGGCCTCATCGGATTCCTCATGCAGCACCGGACGCGCATGCGCGGCGATCTGTGCTTCTACAATGGCGGCGAAGACGGTTTTCGCGAGAAATTCCTGGGCGATCCGAAAGACCCCATTTCGTGGGGTTCGGTCGACCGTACGATGCTCAAAGCCCAGTACGTAACGCCCGTGTGCTGCAGCGAGCCGCATGATCTTTCCCATGCCTTTACGACCGGCTACATCGCACGCAATTCGTTCGAGGAGGTCAGCGGAGGCTCAATGGTCTACGAGTACGACCATTTCACCGAGGCCGAACGGCGGGGCAAGCTGGTCAAGGACACGCACCCGGACGAGCATGCCACCTGCTATATCGTGCAGGGCCGCGGGCTGGTCGTCATCAGCTCGTGCGGCCATGTCGGGCTCATCAATACGATCAAGCATGCGATGGCGGTGTCGGGCGTCTCGAAACTTCATGCGGTCATCGGCGGATTTCATCTCGTCACCGCGCCGCTG
>Ga0335079_10002251_pt1 | contig 22272 bp, 19 predicted proteins | sample Lox_Sample_33_FD_206719 | JGI IMG/M metagenome (GOLD analysis project Ga0335079, IMG submission 206719) | Soil microbial communities from Loxahatchee National Wildlife Refuge, Florida, United States - Lox_Sample_3.3 | ecosystem: Environmental > Terrestrial > Soil > Wetlands | place: USA... | reverse complement strand
TGCAGCCGCCTCCGCCCGGGCCGCGGCAGCCCGTGGGAGCTGAGGGCGAGCGATAGAGAATGGTTAAATCGCTGTACAGTGTCCATCCTGGGGTGCTGATGACCCGAAAGTGGGTGGCCACGCTCAGAGAAAAGACCGGCCGCTCGCTCGACGAGTGGCTCGAGCTCGTAAAGAAGTCCGGTCCCGCGACCGAGAAGGAGCGCCGCGACTGGCTCAAGAAAGAGCACGGGCTGGGGACCAATTCGGCGTGGTGGATCGCGGAGCGCGCGGAAGGGAAGGGCGCCGAAACCGACGATCCGGACGCGTACCTGCGCGCGGCAGAGGACTACGTCAAAAAGATGTACGGCGGCGGAAAGGCTGTGCTGCGGCCCATCTACGACGCCCTGCTCGAGCTGGGACTTGGGCTGGGCAGGGACGTCAAGGCGTGTCCTTGCGAGACCATCGTGCCGCTCTATCGGAATCACGTGTTCGCGCAGATCAAGCCAGCCACGCAGACGCGCATCGATCTGGGATTCGCGCTCGGCGCGCGCAAGGCGGAAGGGCGTTTGATCGATACCGGAGGCTACGCGAAAAAGGACCGGATCACACACCGGATCCCCATCTCCTCGTTGAAGGAGATCGACGAAGAAGTCGGAAAGTGGTTGCGAATTGCGTATGAGGAGGATAAATGAACGCACAGGAAGTACTGGAGTTTGCGAAGAAGAATGATGCGCGGCAGCTCGATCTGCGCTTCACGGATATTCCGAGCCTGCAGCACCACGTGTCTTATCCGATCAGCGAACTGGATGAGAGCAGCTTCGAAGACGGTTTCGGCATGGACGGGTCCAGCATTCGCGGCTGGGCAGCCATTCATGAGAGCGACATGCTGCTCATCCCGGACCCGGGGACCGCGTTCATGGATCCCTTCGCGGAGACGCCGACCCTGGTCATGTACGGCGACGTGAAAGACCCGATCACCAAGCAGCGCTACGAGCGGGACCCGCGCTGGATCGCGCAGAAGGCCGAGCTGTACTTGAAGAATAGCGGCGTCGCCGACACGGCATACTTCGGAGCCGAGGCCGAGTTCTTCATCTTCGACAACATCAGCTTCGATCAGAACCAGCACTCCGGTTACTACTTCATCGATGCCGAGGAGGGGCGCTGGAATTCGGGCCGGCGCGAAAACAATCTCGGCTACCGGCCGCGTTACAAGGAAGGCTATTTCCCGGTGCCGCCCACGGACCACTATCAGGATCTGCGCAGCGAGATGGTGCAGACCATGATCAAGTGCGGCATGAACATCGAGTGCCACCATCACGAGGTCGCCACCGGCGGGCAGTGCGAGATCGACCAGCGCTTCGACACGCTGGTGAAGTCGGCCGACAACATGATGCTGTACAAGTACCTCATCCGCAACGTGGCGTACCAGTACGGCAAGACCGTGACCTTCATGCCGAAGCCGATTTTCACCGACAATGGCAGCGGCATGCATACCCATCAGAGTCTGTGGAAGGACGGCAAGCCGCTGTTCGCGGGCGATTGCTACGCGGGCATCAGCCAATTGGCGCTTTACTACATCGGCGGCCTGTTGAAGCACGCGCGGGCGCTATCGGCGATCATCGCGCCGACCACCAACAGCTACAAGCGCCTGGTGCCGGGATACGAAGCGCCGGTGAACCTGGCGTACTCGCGGCGCAATCGCAGCGCAGCGTGCCGGATTCCGATGTACTCGGCGAGCCCGAAGGCGAAGCGCGTGGAGTTCCGGCCGCCGGATCCGTCCGCGAACCCCTACTTGGCGTTCGCGGCCATGCTCATGGCGGGGCTGGACGGTGTGGCCAACAAGATCAATCCCGGTGAACCGCTGGACAAGGACATCTATGATCTGTCGCCCGAGGAGATGAAAAGCGTACCATCGATGCCGGGGTCGCTCGACGAGGCGCTGGATTGCCTGGCGGACGATCACGCCTTCATGATGCGCGGCGACGTGTTCACCGAAGAGCTGATCGAGACCTTCATCGACTACAAGCGAAAAAACGAGGCGGAAGCCATGAGACTGAGGCCGCATCCGTACGAATTCGCGCTGTATTACGACATCTGAGAAGGCGGAAGCAAAGAAGCCGGGAAGCGAAGAATTCAAGAGTCAGAATTCAGAATGAGCGACTCTGGCGTGATCGTGCAGGTGAACATCTCGCGGGGTGGGCTTCCGAAACGACCCGTCGGGGAGGGATTCATCACGCCTCTCGGGATCGACGGCGATTTGCAGGCCCACCCCGAGGTTCACGGCGGGCCTCGGCAGGCGATTTTGATTATCGCCGGCGAGACGGTGGATGACCTGTGCGCGCGTGGGTATCCACTCTTCTATGGGGCGATGGGCGAGAACCTCACGACCCGCGGTCTCACCATTCGCGATATTCGCATCGGGGACCAGATCCGGGCCGGAGGCGCGCTGCTGGAGATTACCAAACCGCGCGGGCCCTGCTCGGCGCTGGATGTTTACGGCGCGTCACTCAGGAACGAGGTCTATGATCGGAAGGTGCAGGAGCGCGATCACACGTCGCCGCGGTGGGGAATGAGCGGATTCTACGCGAGCGTGATCGAGCCGGGACCGGTGCGCGAAGGCGACATGATCCGGGTGGTGGCCAAGCTGGCCTGAACGATGAATCTTCCGGAGCGGATTGCGGCCCGCGTCGAACTGCTGCTTGCGGCCGTACCGGACCGTGCGGCGTCGCGCGCCTTTCTGGAACGGCTGCGGGCCGAAGCGCCATCGGCATTCGAACGAGTGCTGAGTTCTACGGCCGCCCTCAAATGCGCGCTGTACGTTTCCTCGTACAGCCGGTTTCTTTCCGATGCTGCGCTGAAAAATCCCGAGCGGATTCTCCAGGTGGCCAACTCGGGCAGCTTGTACCGCGTGCTTTCGGTGGAGGATTACCAGAAAAGGCTGGCCGAATTCTTGGGGGAATGCGTTCCGACAGCGGTGGATTTCGCGCGATTCCGCCGCCGCCAGTTGTTGCGCATCGTATTGCGCGACGTGCTGGGAGTGGCCACCCTCGCCAACGTGACCGAGGAGCTGTCCAACCTCGCCGACGCCATTCTGGACGCGGCGTACCGGCAGAAGCGCGCGGAGCTTGCGCTGCGTCACGGAGAGCCTATGCTGGCGGATGGCGGCGTGTGCGGCCTGAGCGTGATCGCGCTGGGGAAACTTGGCGGCAAGGAGCTGAATTACAGCTCGGATATCGACCTGATGTTCGTCTACGGCAGCAACGGTGAGACCAGCGGACCGGACATCGTGACGAACAAGGAGTTCTACAAGAAAGTCGCCAACGAGTACACCGCCCTGCTTTCGACTTACACGGCCGATGGCCAATGTTATCGCGTCGATCTCCGCCTGCGCCCTGAAGGTGCGCTGGGCGAAGTCTGCATCTCGCAGGATGCGGCGGCCGCCTACTACAGCGAGCGGGCCCGCGACTGGGAGAAACAGATGCTGATCAAGGCGCGCATCTCGGCGGGCGACGTGGAGCCGGGCGCGGCTCTGCTCGAATCCGTCGAGCCCCTGATCTACCAAAGCTCGCTGGATTTCCGCGCAGTCGAGGCGGTGAGCGAGACGCGGCAGCGGATCAGCGAGAAACTGGCGGCGCGCCGCGGGCCAAAGGGCGGGCTGGATGTGAAGCTGACCCCGGGAGGCATTCGCGACATCGAGTTCCTGGTGCAATGCCTGCAGCGGCTGTACGGCGGCCGCGAGCAATGGGTGCGTCATGAAGGGACCTTGTTTTCATTGTTCCGGCTGCGCGACAAGGATTTGTTATCCGGCGTGGAATACGCGCGACTGGTGGCCGCCTACGAGTTTCTTCGCTACCTCGAACACCGGCTCCAGATGGACGAGGACCGTCAGACGCACACGCTGCCTCCCGCGGGCGAGAAGCTGGACCTGCTGGCGCGGAAGATGCCGGGAGCGGTAGAGAACGGCGAGGCGCTGCGGCAAAAGCTGGACGAGCACCTGGCAGCGGTCCGGGAGATCTACGACCGCGTGGTTTACGCCAGGCTGGCTCCGCCGTCAGCCGCCGCGGAGCCGGCGCCATCGGCGAGGGCGGAGGAGTTTCCTCAATTGCGGCGTGGGCGTGAGCGATTCGAGCACTTCCTCGATTCGGTGAAGGATTCGCCCGCGCTAGAGGCGCGGCTGGAGGGGTCTCGCGCGGCGGTCCTGGACATCTTCGAGCACAGCGCCTACTTTGCCGACCAACTGCTGAGATACCCCGAACTGCTGGAGGAAATCGGGAAACCGTTCGACACCGATGGCGAGGAAATTCTGGATGGGACCGCCCTGCGGCGCTTCTACCGGCGGCAGATGCTGCGCATCCAAAGCGATAGCATGCTGGACTCGGCGCCCATTTTCGACACTCTCGGCAAAACGTCGCTATTGGCGGATAGCGTCATCGCCGCAGCGTACCGGATCGCCCTGCGTGAGGCGCCGCCGCCCAGCCACCCGGCGTATCGGGCGGCCGACCAGATGATGGTGATTACGCTCGGCCGGCTGGGTATGCGCGAGTTCGACCTGGGGAGCGACGCGGACGTGAATTTCATTCTCCCCGACGCCGACAGCGGCGAACTCGTATTCTGGACGGGCGTGGCGGAGCGGATCGTGCAGACGCTCAGCTCGTATACCGGTGAGGGCGTGATGTTCGTAGCCGATACCCGCCTCAGACCCAACGGGCGCGCCGGCGACCTGGTGCAGACCGAAGGCGGCTACAAAACATACTTCGCCGAGAAAGCCGAAGCCTGGGAAGGCATTGCCTACATGAAGTCGCGGGCGGTGGCAGGCAATCTCGACCGCGCGACCCAGTTCCTGTACGAACTGCAGCACGTGGACTGGAAACGATACGGGCAGAGCATGCGGTCGCGCCGCGAACTGGGCCTCATGCGCGCCCGCCTGGAACGCGAACAGGGGCCGCGGAATCCGCTCAAGGCAGGCGTCGGGGGATACTATGACATCGACTTTGCCCTGATGTATCTTCGGCTCAGAGAGGCCGGCGTCTTTTACAAGGTGCTCAATACGCCGGAACGGATCGATGTGATCGAGAACATGGGCAGTCTCTCGAGCGCCGATGCCCGGTTTTTGCACGATGCCGCCACCTTTTACCGCGCGCTGGACCACGGACAGAGAATTGCAGTGGGGCACTCCGAAGGCAGCCTTCCTTCGGCCCAATCGCAGTTCGAAGTCTTGACCAACCTGGTGAAGCGCTGGACGCCGCCGCGGCTGCACGAACAGCCGTTGGATGAGACACTACGCCAGATCCGTACCCGTACGCGCGAGTTCTTCGAGCGCGTGTTTGGAGGTGCCTGAGTGAGGCGGCAGAGAGTGGTGAGAGTGGCGGCATCGCTGGCCGTGGTAGTGGCCATTGTTGTGCTTTACAGGGATTTCATTCGCGTGAACCAGACAACGGTGGCCTTGACGCTGCTCTTGGCGGTGTTGGGAATCTCCGCCCGGTGGGGATTGGGCGAAGCCACCGTGGCGTCCGTGGCGGCGATGCTGGGATTCAACTTCTATTTCCTGCCGCCGGTAGGGACGCTCACCGTCGACGATCCGCAAAACTGGGTGGCGCTGCTTGCCTTCCTGGCGACCGCGGTCACCGCGAGCCAGCTTTCCGGACGCGCCCGGCGTCGGACGGCGGAGGCCGAAGCGCGGCGGCGCGAGATCGAGCAGCTCTACTCGCTGGTGCAGGCGATGATGCTGAGCGGCAGCGCGCGCCGCACCATCCGGGAGTTCGTGAATCGGGTGGTCCAGGTGTTCGGGTGCGAGGCCGCGGCGGTCTACTACCAGCCGACCGGGGAATTTTTCCGCTCGGGTCCGGAAAGCGCGCCGGTGAAGGATCACGACCTCCTGGCCGCGGCCGAAGTGACCGATCTGACCGTGGATGAAAGCCGCGGAGTTGCGACCGCCCCGGTCCGCCTTGGAGGCAGGCCCCTGGGAAGCCTGGCGCTGCTCGCGCCGCTGCCATCGGAAAACATCCTGCGCGCGATCGTCAACCTGGTGGCGATTACCATCGAGAAGGCGCGTGCCCTGGAGGACGCGAGCCAGGCCGAAGCGGCGCGCCAGAGCGAGGCTCTGAAATCGGCGCTGCTGGATTCCCTGGCGCACGATATCAAGACCCCCCTGACATCCATCAAGGCCGCGGTCACCAGCTTGCTGAGCACGCCGGCCGAAGAGGAGAAAGAACTGCTGACCATCATCAACGAAGAGGCCGACCGGCTGAATCAGCTCGCGGCCGAAGTGATCGCCATGGCGCGTGTCGAGGCCGGCAAGCTGCATCTGGACCGGAAAGCCGTGGCACCCGCGGAGCTGATCGAAGGCGCGCTCAGCCAGCTTTCGGTATCCCTGAAAGGACGTCCGCTGGAGATGCGCGTGCCGGCCGATTTGCCAATCGTCGATGCGGATCCGGAATTCACGCAGCAGGTGATCCGCCAACTGGTGGAAAATGCGCTGAAGTATTCGCCCGAGAACTCGCCGGTGACGATCACTGCCCGGCCGGAAGGTGCGAAAATCGTGATCGGCGTGGCCGACCAGGGGCCGGGGATCGATGAGTACGAGCGGGTGCGCCTGTTTGAGAAATTCTTTCGCGGCCGCCGCCACCGCTTCGATACCAAGGGTACCGGCATGGGGCTGGCGATCGCCAAGGGAATCGTGGAAGCGCACGGAGAGCGCATCTGGGTGGAGAGCGAGCCGGGCCGGGGTGCGGCCTTTTATTTTACGCTGGCGCTGGGCGGAGGTACGGAACATTGAGCGCAGGCAGGATTCTGGTGGTGGACGACGATCCGCAGATCCGGCGGGTCATGAAAGCGACCCTGGTCGGCCACGGCTACGAGGTGATCGAAGCGCGCACTGGCGAGGACGCGCTGCAACTGCTCCCGCACGAAATGCCAAGCCTGGTGCTGCTCGACATGAACATGCCTGGCATGGGCGGTCTGGAGACGTGCCGCGCGATCCGCTCCGGGAGCGACGTGCCCGTGGTGATTCTTTCGGTGCGCAACACCGAGAAAGACAAAGTGGCCGCGTTGGATGCCGGCGCGGACGATTACGTCACCAAGCCTTTCGGCATCGAAGAGCTCCTGGCGCGGATTCGCGCGGCGCTGCGGCGCTCGCCTCTGTCGCCCGAAGGAGGGCCGCACGGATTCAATGCGCCCGATCTGGAAATCGATTTCGACACCCGCCGCGTGCACGCCAACGGGAAAGACGTCCGGCTCACCCCGAAGGAGTTCGAGGTGCTTCGCTACCTGGTGGCGCACGCCGGGCGTCCGGTGACGCACCGCGAGCTGCTGCAATCGGTGTGGGGACCGGATTACGGGGACGAACCGGAGTATCTGCGGGTGTTTATCAACCAGGTGCGAAAGAAGATCGAGGCGAATCCGGCGAAGCCGAAGTACGTGCTCACCGAGCCCTGGGTCGGATATAAGTTCGCTGGTTGACCCTCCTGGTTGGAATCCGCCTCACTATGCAATCCTGATCGTTTCTTTATGACTTCCTTACGGGTAAGTTCCTACGCTGTAGTAGGTAACTCACCATGCTGCCACGTGGACAGCTTCAAATCGATCCCAGCGACCTTGCGGCAGATACGTTCGCGGGCGAGATCGAGCTCGTCGTGCCATTCACCGACCCCGAAACCACCCGCGCCGTGCTCAAGAAAGTAGAAACGCTGACCTCCGGATTGAACGCGCGAATCATGCTGGTGGCGATCCACGCACTGCCGTATCCCCTCCCATTCGTTTGCCCGACTGCCACGCACGCTTTTCTGGTGGATCAACTGCTTGAGCTGGCCAACACGTGCTCACTGCCGGTAGCTTCGGAAGTAGTGCTGGCGCGGAGCCGCGAGGAAGGCTTCCGGCACTCGCTGAAATCGGACTCGACCGTGATGGTGGGGACCCACCGCCACCTGTGGCGAACCGCGGAGGAGCGGCTCGCCAGGATGCTGGCCGCGGACGGGCACAAGGTGATGCTGCTGCACGTCGATTGAAGGAAAAACATGCTTGATTTGGCTTTTGTGTTGTTGACAGCGGCGTTTTTCGCCGCCAGTTGGGCATTCGTCAAAGGATGCGAGCGGTTATGACGGCGGAATATGCGATCGGCCTGTTGGTCGCGGCGGCGCTGGCGGTTTACTTGTTTTACGCGCTGCTCCGGCCGGAGAGGTTCTAGCCATGACGGCGAACGGACTGTTCCAGATCGGTCTCTTCCTGGCGGTGGTGCTGTTGCTGGCCAAGCCGGTGGGCTGGTACATGGCGCGGGTCTTCAGCGGCGAGCTGGCATGGCTGCGCAGAGTAGAGCGCGCCATCTACTCCGCCTGCTCGGTGGATGAAGCTAGGGAACAAACCTGGGTCCAATACGGCGGGTCGCTGTTGGCGTTCAGCCTGATCAGCATTCTGGTCACCTACGCCATTCTGCGCCTTCAGCAGTGGTTTCCGTGGAATCCACAGGGCTTGGGCAACGTAGGGCCGGATCTGAGTTTCAACACGGCCGCGAGTTTCGGCACGAACACCAACTGGCAGTTTTACACGCCGGAAAGCGCCATGAGCTATCTGAGCCAAATGGTCGCGCTGGCAACGCACAATTTCTTCTCGGCTGCCGCCGGGATCGCGATTGCCATCGTGCTGGTGCGCGGGTTCGCGCGGCATTCCACCCGCATGCTTGGAAACTTCTGGGTGGATCTGACGCGGGCGATATTGTACGTGCTGCTGCCGCTATCCATCGCCGGCGCTCTGCTGCTGTGCTCCCAGGGTGTGATCCAGAACTTGAGCCCCTATACCAAAGTGGCAACCCTCGAAGGCGCGGCCCAGACCATTCCACAGGGGCCGGCTGCGTCGCAGGAAGCCATCAAGATGTTGGGAACGAATGGAGGCGGATTCTTCAACGCCAACTCCGCGCACCCCTTCGAAAATCCCACGCCGCTTTCGAATTTCCTGGAGCTCGTATTCATTTTCGTCATACCCGCGGGCTTGACCTACACGTTCGGAAAGATGGTGGGCGATACCCGCCAGGGTTGGGCGCTCCTGGCCGCAATGACCTTGCTGTTCCTGGCCGGCGTGTTCGTCGTGTATCCCGCGGAATCGGCGGGCAACCCGGTGCTGCACGCGCTCGGGGCGCCGGGGCCGAACTTCGAGGGCAAGGAAGTCCGCTTCGGAATCGCCGATTCTTCGTTGTTTACCGTGGTCACGACGGATGCGAGCTGCGGCGCGGTCAACAACGCGCACGACAGCCTGACGCCCATCGGCGGGATGATCCCGATGATCAACATCGAGCTGGGCGAGGTCATTTTCGGCGGTGTGGGCGCCGGACTCTACGGAATGCTGCTGTTCGCGGTGCTGGCGGTGTTCATTGCGGGGCTCATGGTTGGCCGGACTCCGGAATACCTGGGAAAGAAGATCGAGCAGAAGGAGGTCAAGATGATGATGATCGCCGTGCTGGTGCTGGCGATTTCGATCCTTGGCTTCTCGGCCGTGGGTGCCGGGCTGAAGACGGTGGAAGGGAGCCTGACGAACCATGGACCCCACGGGCTTTCCGAAATTCTGTATGCGTATTCCAGTGGGACCGGAAATAACGGCAGCGCGTTCGGCGGACTGAACCCCAGTCCGTACTTGAACACCACGATGGGAATCGCCATGCTCTGGGGGCGATTCCTGATGATCATCCCACTGCTCGCGGCGGCTGGAAGCCTTGCGCAGAAGAAACTCGTGCCGGTATCGGCGGGAACATTCCCCACCCACGGTCCGCTCTTCGTCGTGCTGCTGGTTGGCGTCGTGACGATTGTGGGGGCCCTGACCTTCTTTCCGGCGCTCTCGCTGGGGCCGATTGTGGAACATTTTCTGATGCACCAGGGGAGGCTGTGGAGCTAGTATGCCTGTAGTCGCAGGAGTTCCGGCACCGGTGGAACCGACATCGATCGTCCCGAAGAAGGGGGCGCGCGCACGCCCGCTGTTCGACCCGCCGATTGTGAAGCGCGCCATCCGCGATTCGTTCGTCAAGCTGAATCCGCGGACGATGATGAAGAATCCCGTCATGTTCGTGGTCGAAGTCGGCGCTGTCATGACTACTGTCTTGGCGGCGAGGGATCTGGCCGTGGGGGCGTCGATCGCGGCGTTCACCGCGCAAATCACGCTCTGGCTGTGGTTCACGGTGTTGTTTGCGAATTTCGCCGAAGCCATGGCCGAGGGGCGTGGCAAGGCACAGGCGGATACCCTCCGCAAGACCAAGACGGAAACCACCGCACGGCGGCTCCTGTCGGGCGGGCGCACGGAGACGGTTGCCGCGACCCAACTGCGCAGCGGCGACCTGGTCTTGGTGGAAGCGGGCGAGATCATCCCGGGCGATGGCGACGTCATCGAGGGCATCGCCAGCGTGGATGAATCGGCCATCACGGGCGAGAGCGCACCCGTAATTCGCGAATCCGGCGGGGACCGCAGTGCCGTAACCGGCGGCACCAAGGTGCTCAGCGACTGGATCAGGGTAAAAATCACATCGAACCCGGGCGAGACGTTCCTGGACCGCATGATCGCGCTGGTCGAAGGAGCGCAGCGCCAGAAGACGCCCAACGAGATCGCGCTGAATATCGTGATCGCGGGGCTGACGCTGGTGTTTTTGCTGGCGGTAGTGACGCTGCAGCCGTTCGCGGTGTTCAGCGTCAAAGCCAGCGGGTCGGGCGAGGCCCCGAGCGTGACGGTCCTCATCTCGCTGCTGGTGTGCCTGATTCCGACGACGATCGGCGGTCTGCTTTCGGCCATCGGGATCGCAGGCATGGATCGCGTGATGCAGCATAACGTGCTGGCCATGAGCGGCAAAGCCGTCGAGGCGGCGGGCGACGTCAATACGCTGCTCCTGGATAAGACCGGGACCATCACGCTGGGCAACCGGCAGGCGGTGGAGTTCATTCCGGTGGACGGCGTGAACGAGGCGGAGCTGGCCGACGCGGCTCAACTCTCCAGCCTGGCGGACGAAACGCCCGAGGGTCGATCGATTGTGGTGCTCGCCAAACAGAAGTACGGCATTCGCGGGCGTGAGGTGGCCGAGCACGATGCCCACTTCATCCCGTTCACCGCCCAGACCCGCATGAGCGGCGTCGATATGGACGGCCGCCGCGTGCGCAAGGGCGCGACCGAGAGTGTGGTCGAATTCGTCCACGAAGCGGGCGGCAGCGTGACCACGCAGTTGACCGAGATCACCGACCGCATCTCGCGCTTCGGCGGAACTCCGCTGGTGGTTGCGGACGGACCGCGCGCGCTGGGCGTGGTCCATCTCAAGGACGTGGTCAAGGGCGGAATGCGCGAGCGCTTCGAGCAATTGCGCGCCATGGGCATTCGCACCGTGATGATCACGGGCGACAATCCGTTGACCGCGTCGGCGATCGCGGCTGAGGCGGGCGTGGACGATTTTCTGGCCCAGGCGACGCCCAAAGACAAGATGGACCTGATCAGGAAGGAGCAGGCCGGCGGCCGCCTGGTCGCGATGACTGGGGACGGCACGAACGACGCTCCTGCACTGGCGCAAGCCGACGTGGGACTCGCGATGAACACCGGCACCATGGCCGCGAAAGAAGCCGGCAACATGGTCGACCTGGACAGCAATCCGACCAAGCTGATTGAAGTCGTGGCCATCGGCAAGCAGTTGCTGATGACGCGCGGCGCGCTCACCACGTTTTCCATCGCCAACGACATCGCGAAGTATTTCGCGATTCTGCCGGCCATGTTCATGGCGACATACCCGGTGCTGGGAAAACTCAACGTGATGGGCCTGCACAGCGCGCGGAGCGCGGTGCTGGCGAGCGTGATTTTCAATGCGCTGATTATCGTGGTGCTGATTCCGCTGGCTCTGCGCGGGGTGAAGTACAAGCCCATGTCGGCGGCGTCGCTGTTGCGGCGCAACCTGTTGATCTATGGCGTGGGCGGCGTGATCGCGCCGTTCCCGGGGATCTGGCTGGTAGACCGGTTGCTGGGAGTGTTGCATTTAGCGTAACGCGGGCCTCCAGGCCTGCCCGCGCCGGAGGCGCGTGAGGTTCTTATGAAACAGCTTTGGATTGCTCTGAAGATCGCCGTGGTTCTGACCCTGATTACCGGCGTAGCCTACCCGCTGCTGGTGACCGGCCTGGCGAAGGTGATCTTTCCCCATCAGGCCGGCGGCAGCCTGATTCGAGCGGGGAATCGCACCGTCGGGTCGGAGCTGATCGGGCAAAAGTTCACCAGGCCCGAGTACTTCCACGGCCGCCCGTCGGCCGCCGGCGACGGGTACGACGGACTGTCTTCCGGCCCGTCGAACCTGGGTCCGACGAACCAGAAGCTGGCCGATCGCGTGAAAGCCGACGTCGAAAAATTCCGGCAGGAGAATCCTTCGTACACCGGGCCCGTGCCGGCCGATATCGTAACGGCCTCGGGGAGCGGGCTCGATCCTCACATCAGCCCGGAAGCGGCCGATGCCCAGGTGGCCCGAGTGGCTGGCGCGCGCGGCATCGCCGCCGACGCCGTCCGCGCACTCGTGGCGTCAAACACCGAAGGCCGGCAGCTCGGAATTCTCGGCGAGCCGCGGGTGAATGTACTGAAGCTCAACCTGGCCCTGGACCAATCTGCGCCAGGAAAGAAGTAGGCTGGATCTTGGAACAGGATGGAGCGCCGACCTACCCCGGATGAGTTGTTGCGCCGCGTGCAGGCGGAGGAGCGCCGTGAGAACCGCGGACGCTTGAAGGTCTTTCTCGGATATGCGCCGCGGGTGGGCAAATCCTTGCGCATGTTCGACGAGGGCCGCCGCCGCAAAGAACGAGGGCAGGACGTGGTGGTGGCGGCGGCGCAGGACAAAGTCACCGACGACGTTCGCAAGCTGCTGGGGTGTTTCGAGAGCATCCCCCAGATCAGCGGCGCCATCGACCTGCCCGGTATCTTCAAGCGCAACCCGCAGGCCTGCCTGATCGATCCGCTGGCCTACGACAATCCTCCCGGCGCTCGCAATGCTCAGCGCTGGCAGGACGTCGAGGAGATTCTGAATCACGGCATCGCCGTCATCACCGCCCTCAACGTACATCACATCCGCGAGCAGCAGGACCAGGTGGAGCGCATCACCGGCAAGCGCGCCGCCCGCAGTGTGCCCGAGGCGTTTGTCCGCGAGGCGGAAGAAATCGAAGTGGTGGATACCCCCGCCGATACCCGGGAGTTGGCGGAGTTGCGCGAGCTCGCCCTTCTGGCCGCGGCCGACGTGGTGGATCAACAGCTTCAGGAATACCTGGATTGCCACGGCGTGGTGGCGCACTGGGGCACCCAGGAACGGATTCTCGTCTGCCTGACGCCGCGCAGTGACGCGGAAGCCATGCTCAAGAGCGGCCATCGCAATGCCCAACGTTTCCATGGTGCCCTCCTGGCGGCGTACGTGGAACAGGACAACCTGAAGCCGGAGGATCGTGCGAAACTCGACCAGCACATGGCTCTGGCGCGTGAGCTGGGAGCCGAGATGCACAGCTTGAAGGGTGATTTCGTAGGCTCGGTGGTGGAGTTGGCGCAGCGCGAGCGCATCACCCAGATCTTTCTTGGACATACTCAGCGCGAGCACAGCCCGATCGAGAAGCTGATTGACTACGCCGAGAATTTCGATGTACGGCTGTTCCCGCACGGAGACCATTCGTGACCCGGGGACGCCTGAAGGTCTATCTCGGATACGCTGCTGGAGTCGGCAAGACGTACCGCATGCTGGACGAAGCGCAGGCGTTGCGAGCCAGGGGTGTGGACGTCGTGATCGGGTATTTTGAGCCTCACGGGCGTCCGGATACGATCGCCATGACCAAGGGCATCGAGACGATTCCGCGGCGAAAAATTCAATACGGCGGATCCATTTTCGAGGAGATGGACACGGAGGCCGTCCTGCTCCGCAAGCCTGCCGTGGCGCTGGTAGACGAGTTCGCACACAGCAATATTCCAGGTAGCGGGCGCGAGAAGCGCTGGCAGGACGTGCGGGTGCTGCTCGATGACGGTATCGACGTGCTCACCACCATGAACGTGCAGCACCTGGAAAGCCTGAACGACCAGGTGTGGCACGTGACCGGAGTCCGCGTGCGCGAGACGGTGCCGGATTGGGTGGTGGACGAGGCCGACGAGGTGGTCCTGGTCGATCTCACCCCTCGTGCGCTGCGCAATCGCATCGAACGCGGCGCCGTGTACGCGCCGGAGAAGGCGCGTCGTGCCATGGAGAACTTCTTCACCGAGGCCAACCTCAGCGCCCTGCGCGAGCTGGCCATGCGCCACACCGCGCACGAGGTGGAGGAGAGACTGTTTCCACCGAAGCCGGGAGAGCGCATCCTGATCTGCCTCACCGGGCGGCCCGCGTCGGCAAACCTGATTCGGCGCGGAAAACGTGTGGCGGATTACCTTCAGGCGGAGTGCCTGGCGGTCCACGTGGCAGCCCCGGGTGAAAACGACGAGGCCGTGAACCGCCACATGAGTTTTGCCCGAAACCTGCGGATTCAGACGCACGTCATTCAAGGCGAGGACATACCGCGCACTCTCGCGGAATTCGCACACTCCCAGCGCGTTACCCAGATCTTCATGGGACGTAGCGGTCCGCGGCCCTGGTGGAAGCGCTTTGGCGAGACCGTGGTGCAGCAGGTGGTCCGGCAGGCACGCGACTTGCAGATTACGATTGTGGCGGAGCGCCGCCGGTAACGCTAATATACCCACATGGGGCGGATCTTGGCCTTAGCTCTGTTGCTGTGCCTGCCGGCGCTTGCCGCGGAGCCTGAGAACATCGACACCGCTGTCCAGCGTATGTACGACTTCAATTTTCCTGCCAGCCAGGAAATCTTGAGCCGCTACGTCGCGCAGCATCCCGAGGACCCGCTTCCCTACGCCTTTCGCGCTTCTGCATATCTGTTCAAAGAGCTCGACCGGATGAGCATCCTGGAAAGCGAATTCCTGACCGACGACAACCGGATCGCCGAAAAGAAAAAGAGGCTGGACCCGGATCCGGCGACCCGCAAGAGTTTCCTCCAGGCTGTGACCGATACGGAATCCCGCTCCAACACCGTCCTGAAGGCCAACCCCTACGACATTCGGGCGTTGTTTGCCATGTCCATCGCGCAGGGAGTTGCCACGGACTACATGGCCTTCGTGGAAAAGCGCCAGATCGCCAGTCTCTCGGTGGCCAAACGCTCCAACAGCTATGCCCAGCGGCTGCTCAAGCTTGACCCGAAATTCTACGATGCCTACCTGACTTGCGGGATTTCGGAATATATGGTCGGCAGCCTGCCGTTTTTCGTCAAGTGGTTCGTGCACTTTGACAACATCGAAGGCGACAAGAAGCGGGGTGTGGACCGGCTGATCCTGGTGGCGCGTGAGGGGCATTACTTCAAGCCGTTTTCCAAAATCCTGCTGGCCACGATTGCACTCCGCGAAAAGCGGCCGCGCGATGCGCAGAGGTTTCTGCAGGAGCTGGCCACTCAGTATCCGGAAAACCCACTGTTCCGCAAGGAGCTGGATAAACTGAACGTCAAGGTTGGCGCGCTGGGCAATTAGCTTGACAGCCATCGGCAATCAGCTTTCAGCCATCGGCTTTCAGCCGTCAGCCAAGGGCCGTCATGTGTGGGTTGCTGTGCGACACACGGGAAAGAGCCTTCGTCAATGAAGGCTTACCTCGCCCTGTTCCGCACCAACATTCGGCTGGAGCTGCGGGATCCCGGCGTGCTGTTCTTCAGCTACCTCCTTCCGCTGATCTTCTTCTTTGCGCTCGCCAGGCTGTTTCACGCGGGTGTGGGCCAGGGGATCGCGTATTTTGTCAGTGCCGTGCTCGCCATGGGCATCCTCGGCAACGGCCTGTGGGGCGCGGGCAGGCGCAGGGTCCGGTTCAAGGTCGCGCCGATTTCGCCGATGCCGATCCTGCTGGCCGCGATGCTCAGCGGCTGGCTGCTCTACCTGCCCGTAATCTTCGTGGTGCTGGCTCTCTCGCACTTTCTGTATGCGATGCCCCTGCCGGAAAACTGGACATCCCTGCTGGTGCTGGCAAGCCTCGGGGTGTGCGCTTTCCGCGCGATCGGCGCGATCGTGGCCGCGGTGACCAACACCGCGCAGGAAGCCGCCATCGCGATTCTGCTTCTATACATACCGATGCTGTTTCTCAGCGGCGCCACCATCCCCGCTGCGATGCTGCCCACTTGGGCCCAAACCGTGGCGCCCTTCATGCCGGCATGGTACCTGGTGACCGGATTCCAGGGGATCTTCTTCCGCAACGAGAACCTCGCGGCGAGTGCCCTGCCCGCGGGCGCGCTGCTCGTGACGCTGGTGGCGGGCACGTTTCTGGCCATCCGCCCACGCAACAAGCTGTGGGTGGTCGCGGCCCTCGGCCCTTTCGTCGCGATGGGCTGCTACCAGGCATACACCAGGGAACACCTCGGCACCAACGAGGCCCTCTTCCGGCAATTGCAGCGCTCGGAGCAGTTTCTCATCCGCAACGCCCGGATATTCACCGGCGACGGAAAGGTCATCGAGAATGGCGCCGTGCTGGTGCGCGACGGGAAGATCGCCGAGGTCTACGAAGGCGCCGCGCCCGACCCGGAGAAGATCAAGGCGCAGGTGGTCGAAGGCGCCGGCAAGACGCTGCTGCCAGGCCTGATCGATGTCCACGTGCACCTCGGCTCGCCCGGCGGCATCTCCACCTCTGCCGAGGACTACGCGGCCGATAAGACCATGCCGCATTCCGCCGCCGCGCTGCTCCATAGCGGCGTGACCGCCGCGCGCAGCCTGGGAGACGGGCTGGATGCCTCTCTGAAGCTGCGCAACGCCATCCGCAAGGGCGAGAAACTGGGCGCGCAGCTCTTCACCTGCGGGCCGATGTTCACCGCCGAGGGCGGCCACGGCACGGAGTACCTCCAGAACCTTCCGCCGGCGGTCCGGGAAAACGTCAAAACGCAGGTGGTGCGAACGCCCAGGACGCCGGAAGAGGCGCGCCGCCAGGTGCGCGAGCTCAAAGCCCGGGGAATCGACTGCGTGAAGACGATTCTGGAAGCCGGCTGGGGCGACGGCATGCTGTTCGATCGCATGGATCTGCTGATCGGCAGGGCAGTGGCTGAGGAAGCGAACGCCCAGGGACTGCCCGTCGCCACCCACACGGGCGATGCCGGCGACGTGGATGACGCGGTCGAGATCGGCGCGGCCAGCATCGAGCACGGTAGCTGGCGCGATGAGATTCCGGATCGCCTGCTGGAAAGGATGGCCTCCCAAGGTGTCTACCTGGATCCCACGCTCGCGGTGGCCGAGGCCTACGCGCAGCTCTTCTCGGGGCGGAGTGATGCGCTCTCGGACTCGCTGGTGCCGCAGGTGGTGAGCGCGCGCATTCTGCAAGGCACACGCGATTTCGTGGCTTCCGGCAAGGGCGTCGACCCGGGCCGGGCGGAATTGTTTCAACATGCCTTCGATCAGGCGCGTGCCAACCTGTTGCGCGCATGGAAGGCCGGAGTGCCGCTGGTCATGGGCACCGACTCGGGAAATCCGCTGGTCTTCCCCGGCCCGTCGCTGCACCACGAACTACAGCTTTGGGTCCAGACCGGGATTCCCGCGACGGTCGCGCTGCAGGCGGCAACCCTGAACGCAGCCGGGTTGCTGCACGCCGGGAGCCGTATGGGCTCGGTGCGCAAGGGACTGGATGCAAACCTGCTGCTGGTCGACGGAAATCCCCTGGAGGATATCAGGGCCACAGAGCGGATCTCGCTGGTGGTGTTTCAAGGCGAGCGCATCCACCGCGCCGCACTCTTCGATCAGAAATAGAACGTCAGCGCGCCAGCCTCCTGATCTCCTCGGCCACGAGTCCGGGGTTCTCCATGGCGATGTAGTGCGAGGCGTCCTCCAGGACGATTTCGCGCCCCTTGGCAAAATGGCAGGCCAGGCCGGGGGCTGTGGGAGAGGCGCCGAGGTCGAATACGTCCGGCTTGCGGGTATTCGCGGCACGCAGGATAGTGACCGGTTGCCGCACCACGGAAATCTCAAGATAGATATCCGATGACGTGTCCTTGGAGTACTCGTAGATGGAGGCCTCTACGTGGGGCGGACAGGCGAGCACGAAGCCACCGCCATTTGGCAGCACCCCGAAATCGCAATAGTCGCGCAGAATCTCCGGCTGCCAGCGTGCGAAAGGCGGCCTCGAGCGGAAGCGCTCGAACATTTCATCCGCGGACGCAAATTCGTTACGGCGGCGCAGGGTGGCAGTCACGTCGGGAATGGGGCCGCCGTAGTAGGCGCGCGGGAAGATCGTCGGATCCACCAACAGCAGGGCGGAATAGGTCTCGGGTCGAATCGCCGCGGCCTGAACAGTGATGTGGCCTCCCATCGAGTGTCCCACGCCGATGGCGCCGTTGACATCGAACATGGAAGCGATCAGCACCAGGTCGCGGCCGAAGTTGCGCCACCGGTAGGGAGGGTCCGGCTTGCCGCTGCGTCCGTGTCCGCGCGCGTCGATCGCCAGGCAGTGCCGCCCGGGAAACATGCGGATAATGTGATCCCAGCAGCGGCCGTGAAAGCCGGTGGCGTGCGCGAAGAGAAACGGAGGATCTTCACCCGGCCATTCCCACACTGCGAGAGCGATGTGGCGGGAACGAAGAATCTTCAGTTCCGGTTGCCGGGCCATGGTTGCATTGTCGCATCAGCGGAACGGCCGGCAGGGCGTGTGATACTCGAAGAGATGTCCGGACTGCTGTACCTGGTTGCCACGCCGATCGGCAATCTGGAAGACATTACCTATCGCGCCGTGCGGGTGCTGCGGGAGATTGACCTGATCGCCTGCGAAGACACCCGCCAGACGCGCAAGCTGCTCGAACATTTCGACATTCACAAGCCCACCGTAAGCTACCACGAGCACAACGAAGCAGAGCGCTCGGCCGATCTGGTGGAACGGCTGCGAGCCGGGGCTGCCATCGCGCTGGTGTCCGATGCCGGCATGCCGCTGGTATCCGACCCCGGTTTCCGGCTGGTGCGCGCGGCCGTGGCCGCCGGCATCGCCGTGCAGCCCGTTCCGGGGCCGTCGGCGTCGCTGGCCGCGCTGGCCGCATCGGGACTGCCTACCGACTCCTTCCACTTCGCAGGCTTTCTTCCCGTCAAGCCGGGCCAGCGCGCGAAGCTGCTGGAATCGCTGGCCGACGAACAGGCCACCCTGATCTTCTATGAAGCGCCGCACCGTGTGCTGGAGTCCCTGGAGGCCATCGGGAAAGCGCTCGGCCCGCGTCCGGTCGTGGTGGCGCGCGAACTCACCAAGATCCACGAGGAGTTTCTGCGCGGCACGGCGGAGGAGATCCGCGCACAGCTTGCCTCACGCGACGCGGTGAAGGGCGAGTTCACGATTCTTATCGGCAAGAGCCAGGGGCCGCCGCCGGACGACACACCCCTGGCCGAGGCCGTGGACACCCTCGTCCACAACGGCGTGGGCCGCATGGATGCAATCAAGCAGGTGGCTCGCCGCCGCGGGCTTTCCAAACGCGAGGTGTACGATCAAGTGTTGAAGGAGAAGGAATGAGCAGGTATTGGCTGATGCTGTTCGCCGCCGCCGCGTGCCACGCGCAGGATTACCTCGACTCGGTAGTCGAGCGCGCCCGCAAGGAATTCGCAGTGCCCGGTATTGCGGTCGCGATCGTGAAGGACGGCGACGTTGTCCTGGCCAAGGGCTACGGCATTCGCAAACTGGGCGATCCGGCGCCGGTGACTCCTCAGACGCTCTTCCGCATCGCATCGAACACCAAGGCATTCACGGCCGCTGCCCTGGCCATTCTCGTCGACGAGCGCCGCATCCGCTGGGACGATCCCGTCACGCAGCACCTGCCGGCGTTCCAAATGTACGATCCCTACGTGACGCGCGAGATGACCATCCGCGACCTGCTCACGCACCGCAGCGGCATGGGGCTCGGCGCCGGCGACCTGATGTTCTTTCCTTCAAGCGACCTCAGCCGCGAGGAGATCGTGCGGCGCCTGCGATTCATCAAGCCGGCCACCAGTTTCCGTTCCACTTATGCCTATGACAACCTTCTCTACCTGGTGGCGGGGCAAATCATTCCCGCGGTGACGGGTAGGAGTTGGGACGATTTCGTCAAGGACCGCCTCTTTACGCCGCTCGGCATGGCCAACTCCTACACCAGCACCGACGCATTGAAGAACGGCAAGGACGTCGCCACTCCGCATAGCGAGCTCTCGGGCAAGCTCGAGCCGCTCCCGCAGGAAGATGTCGACAACAACGCGCCGGCCGGATCAATCGTTTCCTGCGTCGCCGACCTGGCCAGGTGGATGAACCTGCAACTGGCGGGCGGAACGGTTGGCGGGAAGCACATCTTCAGCGCCGCGCAGAACAAGGAGATGTGGAGCGCGCAGACCATCCTGCCGATCGCCGATCCCGCCAAGGACGAGCCGGCCGCGTTCACCGCGACCCGTCCCAACTTCAGTGCCTATGGCCTGGGCTGGACGTTGCGCGACTATCGGGGGAAGAAAATCGTCGGGCACACCGGCGGGCTCTCCGGTTTTGTTTCACGCACGGCCCTGATTCCGGAGTTGAAGTTGGGCGTCGTGGTCCTGACGAATCAGGAGGCCACGGCGGCGCACACCGCGATCGTCAATACGGTCCTGGATCACTACCTCGGCGCACCGGAAACCGGCTGGGTGGCGGCATACTCGGCGTACGAGAAGAAGACCCGCGCCGAGGCTGAAGAGACGATGAAGAAGGCGACCGGCAGTCGTCGCACCGACACCCACCCGTCCCTTCCGCTGGCGGGTTATGCGGGCCGCTATCGCGACGCATGGTATGGCGATATCCGCATCGAGGAAGACCGCGGCAAGCTCTATATCTTTTTCACGCACTCACCGGATCTGGCCGGCGCCCTGGAGCACTGGCAGTACGATACGTTCATCGCGCGGTGGGCCAAGCGCAGCCTGGACGCGGACGCCTACGTGACGTTCAGCCTGAAGCCGGATGGGAGCATCGACGAGATGCGTATGAAAGCGGTGTCGCCTCTAACCGATTTCAGTTTCGACTTCCACGACCTGCTCTTCCGGCCGGTGGCGATTAATGTGAAGCCGTTGTAGCCGTACGTGGGCTACCCCCGCACGCTGGCCGCCGGAATCTTCTTCAGCAGCCCTTCAAGATCGGCCCGGCTTTCGCTGCCGATCGTGAAGCAATCAAGCACGTCCTGAGCGGTCGCGAACTGGAGCGCTTCGTCCATCTTGCTCACCAGGTCTCCCTGGCCCAGAATCTTCATGCCGATCACGCCCTTGCCCGCCTGCTTCATCTGCTGGAGCACGCCGATCACGGTCTGCGGATCGCCATCCATGTGAAGACCGGCTGGATTCAGCCGCGCGAGATCGACTTCCACCCATGGTTCGGCAGCCGCGGCTTTCAGCGCCGCCAGCGTGTGGCAGGAGCATCCCTTGGTGCGCACAATTCCTTTTTCCTGTGCTTCGGTGATCACATCCATGACGGGGCGCTGGCGGATGTTCCAGTCGGGCGCGGTCTGTACGTGCAGCAGCAGGATATCGATGTAATCCACGCCCAGCTCTTTGCGGAAGCGGTCGAGATCGGACTTCATGGCGGCCGCGGTGGTGGCCTGGGTCTTGCTCATGATGACCACCTTGTCTCGCGGCACCGTCTTCAGGGCTTCCCGAAGGTAGGTGTGGCTGCCATATGCGTCCGCGGAATCCCAGAAATTGATTCCCTGGTCGTAGGCGGTGCGGAAGAGCTCCGACACGCCGCGATAACCGAGTTTGCGCGTCTGGTTGGAACTGCCGTTGGAGCCGATGGTGCCGGTGCCCATAGCCATGCGGCTGAGCTCGATTTTGCGCGGGCCGAGGATGACGCGATCCGTTGGGTGCTTGGGTCTTGCAGCGGCGAACAGGTGGTAGGGGAAGTTGTTGAGCGAAACCACGCCGGCCGCCCCGGCCCGCAGAAAATGGCGACGATTCATCCAGCCTCCTCGTGTGTATCGCAGTATATCAGGCAGGCCGCCCGCGCTACTTCACCGACATCGTAACCGGGGCCGTGCTGGACGCCGCGCCGATTTTGATCACCACGGGAATCCCGTTCCCCGGTGCGACATTCGCCGGCACCTGCGCGTTGATCTGTGTCAGGCCGGCCACCGAACCCGGCACGCCGCCGGCGTAGCTCACCGTGGCGTTGATACCGCCAACGCTGACCGAGACGGGCTGCGTAGTGAGTTGCGGCAGAGGCGGGGCAGCGCTGACGATCGAGCCGTCCGCTACGGCTGGACTGGTGGTGCCTCCGCCCGTACAGTAGATCGACACCACGCTCCCCCGCGCGGCCGGTAG
>Ga0335079_10002250_pt1 | contig 22272 bp, 21 predicted proteins | sample Lox_Sample_33_FD_206719 | JGI IMG/M metagenome (GOLD analysis project Ga0335079, IMG submission 206719) | Soil microbial communities from Loxahatchee National Wildlife Refuge, Florida, United States - Lox_Sample_3.3 | ecosystem: Environmental > Terrestrial > Soil > Wetlands | place: USA... | reverse complement strand
TTATCTTTGTGCCCATCGTTATCTGCGCGCCAGAGCTGGCACTGACATGGCGTCCGTCCGGATAGGCAAACTCGACACTGCCTTGAATACTTCCAGCAGCTCCGACTGTGTTACTTTTGGAAGAAGCTATTTCTTTTAATAGATCCCGCAAGTTGGAAGCTGTCATCCAATTGGTTGCAGGCGACGCGCCTCTCAGCGCCTGCCGCGTTATACTTTCTGCACTTTCCAAATCGTTCTTCTGATACGCCAACACGGCATCTGTCCTGGCAAGCTCAAATTCTAATTGTTTCTTTCTATCGCTTGTCATTTCATCTATTTGCGCCCTAAGCGGGCTATAGGTGGATTTTTCAAATCGTTCAACTTTATCAAGCAATGCGAGCGCCTTTAAAAGCTTGTCGCGAACCAAACCCCACGTCTGGGAACGAAAATCGAGGTTCAGAGTGAGATGGCCCACTTCAATTATGAGATCGCCGATTTGCTGGATATTTGCCCTGTGGTCGTCATTTGTCGTTTCGAATCTGGCAAGGGCGAGATTGTCCTGAATCACCTTGTCATTTGGTGAATACTTTAGTGCCTGTTCATAGTAGCTGACCGCGCATTTCCAATTACCAACCTTGGCGCACTTATTGCCACTATCATTCAAATCATGGGCCTTTCGAAGCGCGGCTGCTCGTTTTTGGGCTTCAAGATCGACCGGGGGATCATCATCATTTGTGGAAGGTGCACGCCGATAAATCGGCGGTGGTGGCGGCAACGGTGTGCTGCAATACATAACGCAGCGGCCGGAAATTTGTGCGTCAGCTGGTGCGGAACCCAAAGATAACAGAGCGAAAAATACGAAACCAAGAGAGCCTGCACGGCTGGATGTAGTTTGCTGGCAAAATACTGACTTGATTCGCATGTCCCTCAATCCGAAATTGGAAATGAACCTGCGTCGCCCCAAGGAATGATAGTTTCATCCTAAAGTTGAGACAATGGGTCGTCAGGCCCGGCAGAAATCCAAAATTCAGGTTCGTCTACGTATCGCAATTGGCACGGAACGTCGAATCCGAATATCGGCTCACATGATGCTATCGGAGCCAAAGCCGACATCGTCCAGGATTCCTTACCTAGTGCAACGGCGAGCACATTGTGGTGCAGCCGCTTCTTAGCCGCCGCGATGACGCGCAATGCCATTGTCGTCTTGTAACCGCTCACGAATTCCATTCGGTTGATGTCTATGGCGGAAACTCCGCGATAGATCGGAGGTCTTGATTTGCATCAAATACAATTGAATTGGGAGTGTGATTAATTCTCCAGTTGACGGTTCGTGCCGGGTTCGTGCTCGGACACGGGAGGAAATCATGACTAAATTTGCCAGCGTTTTGGCGGCGATGCTCGTCGTCACCATAATGGCGTTGCAATCGATCGCAACCGCACAGGAACCACCAAAAAAGCCCACAACACCTCCAGCGCGGCCGGCACCTGTCGCTCCTGTCGCTAGGCCTACGGTTCCACAGCAGCGAGCTCCCATCGCTCAGCCTACGACTCCGCAACAGCGTGCTCCGGTTGCTCGGCCCGCAGTTCCACAGCAGCGAGCACCCATCGCGCGGCCCGCGGTTCCACAGCAGCGGGCTCCGATCGCGCAGCCTACGGTTCCGCAGCAGCGAGCACCCATCGCGCGGCCCGCGATTCCACAGCAGCGGGCGCCGATCGCACAGCCCACGGTTCCACAGCAGCGAGCGCCGATCGCGCAACCCACGGTTCCACCACAGCGGGCTCCCTTAGCGCGCCAGGCACCGCCGATTTTCGGCCCGCCTGGAGGTGCCGCACGTGCCACGTCCATTCGGGGCGCCAACAGAGCAACGATCGCTGGTCAAAATTTTTCAATTCGACGTGGCAGCTATCGTGCGTATCGCGGTGGCCATTGGCGAACGTTTGTGGCTCTGAGAGCGCTCCATGCCCTCACGGTCGGCTTCGCACTCTATTACCCCTATGCCTACATCGATGTTCCGGATGATTATTGCGAAGGCTGGACCGAGGATGGCTGTCAGCTCTCTTGGGAAGCGGTGCCGACGCTCGAGGGCCCGTACGAATTTGTTTGCGTTGCTTATTGTCCGTGGCAATAGCGGAGCATATGAGGGACCTCATTCCCTGGCGACAAATGAAGGAGAAGGGTCGAGCTGCGGATCATTCCCGCAGCGCAGTCGTTAGAACAACCCCCACTTCCACGCCAAGATCGGGATGACGATTATTATTCCGATGATGATGCCCAGGAGCTTGAGTTTTATCACTCGGGAATTGTCTGCTTGTTGGCTGTCCATTGATCCCTTCCTCTCCTTGAGGCTGGACAGGATAAACTCCGGTGGTTAAGGAAATTCGAAACCCGGGTCCGATCGACCCGAAAACATGAACCTGATGAGCAAGCAACTCGATCGCGAAACGTTTCCAGATTTTGTGAAAGCGCTGGCATTTGCTTCGCGCAAACACAGTCAGCAGAGACGCAAAGACGCAGATGCCTCGCCCTGCATTAATCATCCAATAGCACTTGTATCGATTCTTGCTGTCGAAGCCGGTATCCACGACCGCGATACCCTGTGCGCGGCGCTGTTGCACGACACCATTGAGGATACTCAAACGTCCGTTGAGGAGCTGGTCGAGAGCTTCGGAAATTCGGTGGCGTCATTGGTGCAGGAAGTGAGTGATGATAAAAGCTTGCCGAAAGCCGAGCGCAAATTGCGCAACATCGAACATGCGGCTCATCTGAGCGCGAAGGCTCGCTTAAGCCTCGCGACCCCGGATGCGCTCAGAGTCCGAGATAGGCCCGGCGCACGCGGTCATCGGCCAGCAGGGCCTCGCCGCTGCCCGACAGCGTGATGCGTCCGCTTTCCAGCACATAGGCCCGGCTCGCCAGCTTGAGCGAAACCGCAACATTCTGCTCGACCAGCACGCAGGTCAAACCTTCGCGGTTGAGATCGCGAATGGTCTGCAACACGGCCTGCACCACCGACGGCGCGAGACCGAGCGAGGGCTCGTCGAACATGACAAGCTCGGGCGCGCCCATCAGGCAGCGAGCGATCGCGAGCATCTGCTGCTCGCCGCCGGAGAGCGTGCCGGCCAGCTGACGCCGGCGTTCGACGAGCGTGGGAAACAGCGCAAAGACGCGCGCAAGATTCCGCTCGCGCGCTGCCCGCGCGCGCGGCAGCAGTGCTCCCATCGCCAAATTCTCCGCAACCGTCAGAGTGGGGAAAATCTGCCGCCCCTCGGCAACCTGTCCAATGCCGAGATTGCAGACGCGAAAGCTCGGCCAGCCGCCGATGTCCCGGCCGCGGTAGAGAATGCGGCCGGCGGCCGGGCGATGGATGCCGGCGATGGTGCGGATGAGCGAGGTCTTGCCGGCGCCGTTGGCGCCAACCACGGCGATGATCGCACCCTCGTCGACCTCGAGTGAAATGCCGTCGAGCGCCTGGGCGTCGCCGTGAAACACAGCAAGGTTCTCGATCGTCAGCATCAGGCGACCGCCTCCCCGCCGAGATAGGAATCGATCACCGCGCGTTCGCGCACCACAACCTCCGGCGCGCCCACGGCGATCGCGGCGCCATGATGCAGCACCACGATGTGCTGCGCGAGCGCCATGACCGCGCGCATCACATGCTCGATCAACAAGATGGTCAGCCCGGTTTCGCGGTTGAGGTCGCGCAGTGCCGCGACGATGCGGTCGGTCTCGGTCGGCCGCAAGCCGGCGATCACTTCGTCGAGCAAGAGCAGTTTCGGATCGGTGGCGAGCGCGCGCGCGACTTCGAGACGTTTGCGGTCCGGCAACGTCAAGGCGGAAGCGGGCAGCGTGCGCTTATCGAACAGATCGAGCCGGTGCAGCACGTCGTGGGCGTGTAGGCGCGCGGCGCGCACCTCAGAGCGGCGCAACAACGCGCCGGTCACGACATTATCCTCGACGCTCAAGCCGGGAAACGGCCGCACGATCTGGAAGGTCCGGCCAATGCCGCGGCGGCAAACTTCGTCGGGCGTGTGGCCGTCGATCCGCTCGCCGCCAAACGTAATGGTGCCGCCGTCCGGCTTGAACTCGCCCGCGATCATGTTGAACAACGTCGTCTTGCCCGCGCCGTTGGGACCGATCACGGCGCAGATCACGCCCTGCGGCACCGAGAAGGACACCCGGTCGACGGCCACCAGTCCGCGGAATCGCTTGCTCACAGCGTCGACGGCCAATAGTGGCGTCATCGCTTGCTCTCCTTGATGCGGAGCCTGCGCGCGAGCCACGGCCAGACGCCGTCGGGCAGCAGCATGACCACCAAGAGCAGGCAGACGCCGAAGAACAATTGCCGCAAGCCGGGCACGTCGACGCCGAGCAGCGCCAGCACCTCGCGCAGACCTTCCGCCAAGGTCTCGAGCAGGAACGCGCCGAGCAGGGGACCGAACAGGCTGCCGATGCCGCCGATGATGGGCGCGAGGATGAATTCGATCGAGCGAGAAATATGAAAGATCTGCTCGGGAAACAGGTTGTTGTAGTAAAACGCGTGAAACACGCCGGCAAATGACGTCATAACCGCGGAGATGATGACGGCATACATCTTGTAGCGGAACGTATCGATGCCGGTCGCACGCGCGGCGCGCTCATCCTCGCGGATGGCCTGCCAGAAATACCCGATGCGGCTGTGCAACAGCAGACGGCAGGCGATGAACGCAAGCGCCGTGGCCGCCAGCATGACGTAATAGAACATCGCCGGCGCGCCGCGCAGCAGCCACAGGTCGTTGTGGGCGTATTGCTTGACCGGGAGGAAAAATCCGGCCGACCCGCCCACCCAAGCGAAATGATCGAAGCCGATGCGCGCAAATTCCGCAAATGCGATGGTGAGGATGGCGAAATAGACGCCGGCAACCCCGAAGCGAAAGGCAAGAAATCCCAAGAAGGCGCCGCACGCGGCCGTCACCGGGATCGCCACGAGAAACCCGAGCCATGGTCCAATGCCGAAATGGATGAACAGCGCCGCCGCCGTATAGGCGCCAAGCCCGACATAGAGCGAGTGTCCGAGCGAGAGTTGCCCGGCGAAGCCCATCATGATGTTCCAGGCCTGACCGATGTAGGCAAAATAGAGCACCAGGATCAGCGCGGTGAGCAGGTAGTCGTTGACGACGAGGGGGGCGATCAGCAGGGCCGCCAACAGCGTCGCAAGAAGCAGCAAGGCGCGGCGGGACACGCCCTCGGTGAGCTGCGCCATCATGAGATCTTTCTGCCGAGGATGCCCTGCGGGCGGAACAGCAGCACCAGCACCAGGATCGCAAACGCGAACATGCTTTTCGCGGAAGGTGTGAAAATCAGCCCGGCCATGGCTTCGGTGACGCCGATCAGAACGCCGCCAAGCAGCGACCCCGGCATCGAGCCGAGCCCACCGGTTATGACGATGACGAAAGCCAGCAGCGTATAGACCGGTCCAACCTGCGGCGTCACATCGATGATGAGCACCAGCACGGTACCGGCCGCTCCGACACACGCGGCTCCCAGCCCGAATGTCAGCGCATAGAGCCTATTCACGTCGAGACCGACGGTCAGCGCACCCGCATAATTATCGGCGCAAGCGCGGATAGCGGTGCCGGTGTCGGTGAAGCGAAAAAAGGCGAATAACGCGGTTGCGGCCACGAGAGCAGCAGCTGCGGCATAAAGCTTGGTGGCGTCGATGATGAGCTTGCCGACCTGGAAACTATCGAATGCGTAAGATGTCTGTACGCTATGCGCATCCGGCCCAAATATGATCAGCAGGGTATTGACGATGATGATCGCGAGGGCAATCAACAGCAGAAATTGGGTGTGTTCCGGGCGCGTAATGAAGGCGTTGATCACTCCGGCTTGCAGAGCGTAGCCGAGCGCGAACAGCACCATCGCGATCGGCACGAGCATGATCAACGGATCGAGTTTGAACGCCGAAAACAGCACCACCGCGATATACATGGCGATGGTCATCAGCTCGCCGTGAGCGAAGTTTACGACACGCACCACGCCGAAGATCACCGACAGTCCAAGCGCCATCAAGCCGTAAACCAGCCCGGTCAATATCCCGCTGACGGCGACATTGAGATAGATTTCTGCCGGCACCGCTCGATCCCGTGACGCCATGCTCCGGCCGCGCTCCGGCGGCCGGAGCAAGCTCATTTATGCGCCGTTCAACCGCGCTTGTCGTAAGGTTTCATCGGCAACTCGGGTTTGGCATTGGCCGCCACCTTGGGCGCGACCGTGACGAGCTTGCCGCCACGGTTCTGAATCGCGGAGTCCTTGAGTTTGTCGTTCTGGCCCTTTTCGTTGAACTGGATGCCGGCGCCCGGACTGACGTTATTGGTGATATTGGTCTTGCGGATGGCATCAGCGAGCGCCTTCGGGTCGGCCGAGCCGGCGCGCTTGTAGGCGTCGGCAGCGACCAGCAGCGCTTCGAACGTGTAGACGTGGTTGGTGTTGAGATTGATGTCGGGATAGGCCTTCGCCAGCGCGGCCTCGAGCTTCTTGCTCATCGGCTTGTTCGGATCGTACCAGGGAACGAAGCTGATCGGGCCGTCAGAGAGTTTGCCGAGGGTCTTGAAATACTGATCCTCGTACCAGCCCGGGCCCATGCTCAAGATCGCCATCGGCGACCAGCGCTGCTTGACCAATTCGCGCGTGATCAGGATCGCATCGTTGAGCCGGCTCACCACCAGCAGCGCGTCGGCGCCGGTGGCCTTGGCTTTTGACACTTCGACCGAAAGGTCACGTGCGGCCGGGTCATAGGCGATCGTCTCGGCGATCGTGTATGGCATGTTGAATTTCGGCATGACGGCCCCGATGCCACCCTTCATCGCGGTACCGAAGGTGTCGTTGACGTGCATGAACACCACCGACTTCGGCGCTGAGCCGGTTGCTTCGAAAATTTCCTTTTGATTTACAAAGGCGTCGGCCAGGATTGTTCCCGCGACTGGAAAATTGCGGAACACGAACTTGTAGCCCTGCTCGGTGATCGGCGGAGCCGCGGCGATGTTGATGACAAAAGGAATGCCCTTCTGCTCGGCGACCTGGGCGATGGCGCTGCTTTGTCCGGAGTCGAAGGCTCCAACCAATAGCTGCGCACCATCGGCGATCAGTTTCTCTGCGCGCGAGCGTGCCACATCGACGTTGGTCTCGGTGTCGGCGTTCATGATCGAAAGCGCCGGCAACCCTAAGTCCTTGAGAATTCCGGCGGTGATTTCGACGCCGCGCTGGCAGTCCTGACCGATGCCGGCCTGAAAGCCCGAGCGCGGCAGTAGTACGCCGACCTTGAGCGGAGCGCCCTGAGCGCAAATGATATTGAAGGGGGCGCTGCCGGTCAGGAGGGTGGCGCCAAGGCTGGCGGTTACCGTGCGGCGCGTCAGGCGGGCGCCGGCGGCGGACGAATTGCGGTTGATCGTCTTGCGGGTCATTGCTGTCCTCCCTGATCGACCGGCGCCATGGATGGCGGTTCGGCGTCGCATTTTCTTGGTTCAAGCTACTCGGACGCGAGTGAAAAAGCACCTCAACCATTGTGCGGCGCGGTAGAGAGTTTGTGCACAGTGGCGTCGGCCGCATCCGGCGATGATCGCGAATTGTATTGTTGACCTGGACAACAATTTTCGTCAACACCTATATCGTCGCTTTTCCGGCCTGCCGGCCGGGCTTCACGGGAAAGACTTGAGGCTCAAGATGCCCGCCCCCGCACGAAAAGCAGCCCATCGGAGCGTCGCGAGGTCCGCACGCGCGCGGCCGTTACGCAAGTCGCCGCAGGCGCGCAAAAGCGTGGAACGGACAGTCGACCTCGGCGGATTGAACGAACACCTCGGCTATTTCATCCGGCGCGTGCAGGTGTGGGTGTTCCAGGATTTCATCCGCGTGCTCAGGATCGTGGATATCAGCCCGGCGCAGTATTCGGTGCTGCTGGTGATCGACGCCAATCCGGGACTTTCGCAGGCCGAGCTTGCCAGAACGCTAGGGATCGAGCGGGCGCGGATGGTGCGCGTGCTGCACCGGCTCGACCGGCGCGGCCTAACCCGGCGGCTACGGTCTTCCGCCGACGGCCGGGCGCATTCGCTGCGTCTCACGCAAAAGGGCCAGGAGACGTTACGCCGCGCGGCAACGTTGGCGCAAACCCATGAGGCACGCTTGATCGAACGACTGGGCGCGGAGCCTTACAAGGCGATGAGAACGATCCTGCGTGAGTTCCGGTCGATGCCCTAACGTAGCAACGAATTGTCGAGGCGGGGCGCCGGACGATGGAGTCGGTGGAGATCGAACGAACGAGACAAGAGTATCGACCATGAGCGAAGTGGTCAGCGTCGCGGTCAAGGACGGCATCGCGGTCATCAAGGTCGATCGCCCTCCCGTCAACGCCATCGATCAAGTGGTGCGGCAGGGCTTGCAGCGCGCCTTCGGCGATCTGCGCGCGCGGCCCGACGTCAAGGCGATCGTGCTCGGCTGCGCCGGCCGGACTTTTTTTGCCGGCGCCGACATCAAGGAATTCGACAGCGGGATTCGACCGCCGGGCTATCACGAGCTGTTCCGCCTGATCGAAGACATGCCGGTGCCGGTCGTCGCCGCAGTGCATGGCACGGCGCTCGGCGCAGGCACCGAGATCGCGCTTGCCTGCCACTATCGGGTGGCGGATGAGGGCGCGCGCCTCGGCCTCCCCGAGTTGACGCTCGGTATTATCCCCGGCGCCGGCGGTACCCAGCGCATGCCGCGGCTTATCCCGCTCGCCGCCGCCGCTGACCTGATGCTCTCGGGCCGGCCGATGACGGCGGGACAGGCCAAGGAGCTTGGGCTTTTGGACAACGTCGCCAGTGACGACGTGATCGAGCGCGCCATAGTGTTTGCCAAGAACCTCGTGGCGCAGGGCAAAGGTCCGCGCAAGACGCGCGAGCAACCAGTGCGCGGCGCGGAAAACGCCGCGCAGATTTTCGCCGAAAAACACGCGCAAGCGGCGAAGACGCTGCGCGGGCGCACCTCGCCCGCCAAACTTTTGGAGGCGCTGGCGGCCGCAGTCGAAAGGCCCTTCGATGGCGGCTTGAAGGTCGAGATGGCGATCAGCGCTGAGCTCGTGCGCTCGAACGAGTCGCGCGCGCTGCGGCACCTGTTCTTTGCCGAGCGAGAGGTCCGCAAGATTCCAGGACTCTCGGATCGCTTGCCGCGGCGGCCAATCCAGCGCGTCGGGATCGTGGGTGCAGGTACGATGGGCAGCGGCATTGCTATGGCATTTGTCAATGCCGGCATCCCGGTGACACTGCTTGACGTCAGCCGCGAGGCTCTCGATGCCGGGCTCACGAAAATCCGGAACAATTATAACCGTTCGATTTCGCGCGGCAGTTTGAGCGCTGATCAGGTGGAAAGCCGCATAAAGTTGATCACGCCCGCGCTCGACCATGCCGCGCTGGGAACAGCCGATCTTTTGATCGAGGCGGTGTTTGAGACTATGGCGCTCAAGAAGGAGACATTCGCCAAAATCGACCAAATAGCGAAGCCGGGCGCGATTCTTGCCACCAACACGTCCACGCTTGATATCGATGCTATAGCCGCAATGACGAAGCGCCCTCAGGACGTCGTCGGCCTTCACTTCTTCAGTCCCGCGAACGTCATGCCGCTGCTGGAAATCGTGCAGGCAAAGCGGACATCGGACGATGTTCTCGCGACCGCGCTCGATGTTGCGAAAACCATCAGGAAAGTCGGCGTCATCGCCAAGGTCTGCTACGGCTTCATCGGCAATCGTATGATGGATCCCTACGGTCGCGAAGCCGAACACTGTCTGCTCGAAGGCGCGACCCCGGAAGACGTCGATACCGCGTTGGAAAATTTCGGCATGGCGATGGGCATTCTCGCCGTTTACGATTTGGCCGGCGTCGACATCGGTCATCTCACCCGCCTCGCGCTCGCCAATGTGTTCGAAAAAGATCCGACGTTCTATCGCCCCTCCGCCATGCTCACCGAACGCGGCTGGTTCGGGCAGAAGGCGGGACGCGGCTACTATCGCTACGAGAACGGCAAGCGCGTTCCCGATCCGGAGGTCATTAAACTCTTTCACGACGAAGGCAAACGTCTGGGCGTGCCCCGGCGCAAGCCAAGCAGTGACGAAATTGTAGAGCGCTGCCTTTACGCGCTGATCAACGAAGGCGCACGCGTTCTGGAAGAACGAATTGCGCTGCGCGCAAGCGACATCGACGTGGTCTATACCTCCGGCTACGGATTTCCGCGCTATCGCGGCGGCCCGATGTTCTATGCCGATACCCTTGGCTTAAGAAAAATCTATGACCGCATTCTCGAATTCCAGCGCACGCTCGATGCCCGCTATTGGCAGCCGGCGCCGTTGTTGGAGCGGCTCGCGAAAACCAATTCGTCGTTTCGGCAATGGCAGGACGACCAGGCCGCCACACGCGCGGCAGCGTCATGATTTGACATTGCTGAGGGCATGACTCATGGCAAAACCGCTCCATTCCGCGTTTGGAGATGCTTGGCTCGTCGATGGCGTGCGCACGCCGTTCGTCGACTACAACGGTGCGTTTGCCGACATCTCGCCGATTGACCTCGGCATCAAGGCCGCACGCGCGGTTTTTGAACGCACCGGCGCCTCGCCGGAAGACGTCGGCATCGTGATTGCCGGCAACATGGCGCAGGCGAGTTTTGACGCCTACATGCTGCCGCGCCATATCGGCCTCTATGCCGACGTTCCGACCGAGGTTCCGGCGCATCTCGTGCAGCGCGTTTGCGGCACCGGCATCGAAGTCATTTGCCAGGCGGCGGATGCAGTCTCGCTCGGCCGTGCCGATCTCGCGCTTTGCGTCGGCGCCGAGTCGATGAGCCGCAATCCGATAGCGGCCTACACCCACCGCGGCGGCTTCCGCTTGGGTCAAGTCGAGTTTAAGGATTTTCTGTGGGAGGCTCTGTTTGATCCCGCCGCGAAAGCGACCATGGGCCAAACCGCCGAAGCCCTGGCCCGCCAATATCAGATCACGCGGCCGCAGGTCGATGCCTATGCCGCGCGCAGTTTTGAACGCGCCGTGACCGCGCAGAAAAGCGGCTTTCTCGCCGGTGAGATCGTGTCGGTGAAGTCCCAAACTTTCGAGAAAGAAGGCTTTGCTCCGCGCGGCATAAAAGTCCAAAACGAGACGAAAGAAGTCTTAAGCGACACCCACGTGCGTCCGTCGCCCGTCGAATCGCTTGCAAAAATTCGACCAGCCTTCGGCGGCGTTCAGACCGGCGGTAATTCGTCGGCCATCGTCGATGGGGCCGCGGCGGTTCTTGTTGCCTCGTCAACTTACATCCGTCGCGCGGAGAAACAGCCGCTGGCGCGCATCGTCGCGGGTCTCGCGGTCGGCGTTCCGCCGCACATCATGGGTATCGGGCCTGCCCCGGCGATCGCGGCTCTGCTTGAACGTGCCGGGCTGAAGCTTTCCGACATCGATCGTTTCGAAATCAACGAAGCGTTTGGTGCCCAAGTCATGGCGTGCGCGCGCGAACTCGGCCTCGATGAGAGCAAACTCAACGTCAATGGCGGCGCTATCGCGATCGGCCACCCGCTCGGCGCGACCGGAATTCGGCTCGCGCTGACGCTTGCGCGCGAGCTGAAAATCTGTGGCGGTCGCTATGGCATTGCCTCGGCTTGCATCGGCGGCGGACAAGGCATTGCACTTTTGATCGAAAATCCAGAAGCTTCCCGGTCGTCAGGTCAAACAACGCATTGAATACATCCATGGCCAGTTCGCAGCAGACCGCCCGCGTTGATGCTGAATCGGCGCACGCGCCAATCCGACCCATCCGCTTTGCGCCGGTCGAGGTCGAGCGGATTGCATCTGCGGATGGATCGATCCTGTTCCGCTCGAAGATTGCGCTCGAGCCTTGCGAGCAGAACTTTGCGAAAATGTTTCGGGCTGCAGTCGAACGCGCGCCATCGCGTATATGCCTGGCCGAACGCAGCGCGGATGGCTGGCGAAAAATCGCTTATGAGGAAGCGCGCCGACAGATCGACTGCATCGCCGCCTCATTGATCGAACGCGGGCTGTCCGCTGATCGGCCGGTCATGATCCTCTCCGGTAACGCGATCGACCACGCGCTGCTCATGCTTGCGGGTTGCACGGCCGGCATTCCAGTGGCGCCAATTTCGGTGGCCTATTCGCTGCAAAGTCAGGATTTCGGCAAGCTCAAATACATTTACGAGCTTCTTACACCGGGATTGATCTATGTCGCCGATACCGCGCCTTTTGCCAAAGCGCTCTCCTCACTGAATCTTGTCAATACCGAGATCGTAGCCAGCGGCAATAACGCAAATATCGATAAGGTGACGCCGTTTGCGTCGCTCATGCAGACAAATCCGGGACTTGCCGTGGAGGCCGCCGTTGCGGCGATCACACCCGATACAGTCGCAAAATTTCTCTTCACTTCAGGCTCGACCGGCTTGCCCAAGGCCGTGATCAACACCAACCGAATGCTCACGGTGAATCAGCAGCAGCTCGCGCAGGTATGGCCATTCGTGTCCGAGCAGCCGCTGGTGTTGGTGGATTGGCTACCCTGGAACCACACATTCGGCGGCAATCATAACCTCAACATGGTGCTGCGCCATGCCGGCATGTTGTACATCGATGCCGGCAAGCCGTTGCCTGCGCTCATTGGCGAGACCGTGCGCAATCTCACCGAGGTGTCTCCCACGATCTATTTCAACGTTCCGTCCGGCTTTGCGGCGCTGCTGCCTTACCTTGAAAAGGACGCGGCCTTTGCTCGAACGTTTTTCGCAAATTTGCGGATGATCTTTTATGCCGGTGCCGCGCTGCCGCAGGACCTTTGGGGTCGACTGGAAGCCATGGCAGTGCGTACCACCGGCACGCGCATCCCCATGACATCCTCATGGGGCACGACCGAAACGGCCCCCGCCGCCACCGCGGCTCATTATCTTGCCGAGCAGGCGGGCATCATCGGCGTGCCGCTGCCGGGTGTCGATATCAAGCTGATGCCCGTTGGCGGCAAGACCGAAATCCGCGTGCGTGGTCCGAATGTTTCGCCCGGTTATTGGCGTCAGCCCGAACTGACATCTTTGGCCTATGACGAGGACGGCTTTTACAAGCCGGGTGATGCTGTGCGTTTTGCGGATTCGCTTGATCCTGCCAAAGGCGTTATTTTCGACGGAAGACTGGCCGAAGATTTCAAGCTCACCACCGGGACGTGGGTGCCCGTTGGGAGCTTGCGCATCGGCATTCTATCCGTCTGCTCCCCGGTCTTGCAGGATGCGGTCATTGCCGGCGAAAATCGCGAGTTCGTGGCAATTCTTGCCTGGCTCAACTCATCGGGTTGCCGCACGCTCTTACCCGCAGATGTGCCCGACTCGCCCGTCCATCTGGCCGGCCATCCTACCGTGCGTGAGCATATTGCCGCTGCGGTCGCACGTTGGAACGCAGAACAAAAAGGCTCGAGCACTCGTGTCATGCGCGTGCTGTTGTTGATCAATCCGCCATCGATCGACGCCAACGAAATTACCGACAAGGGCTATATCAATCAGCGACTCGCGCTCGAGCGGCGCAAGGATGACGTCGAGCGCCTGTATGCGCCTTCGCCAGATCCCGATGTGATTGTTATTTGAGATCAAGCTACTCGCCGCCTTCGGCGAGCCGACCTCTCGCAGAGCAACACTGTTCGTTTTTTCATGCTAGGCTCCTGCGATTTCCAACCTGGAGGCGCGCAGTTTTCAGTGAGTTTCGTCCATGACCAATCGGTCCCTCGGATGCCCGGCAATCGCGAGGTCGGATATCACGGAATATTCACTCCGGCCGAATGTTGATCGGGTAAAATTATGTTAGAGTTGGTCGAAGCAGCCACAAAGGCTGTCGCAAAATTCCAATCGTCAGGGAGAGAAAAATGGCGCGCCTTACCATCAATGGAAAGGGCTACGATGTCGATGTCGAGCCGGAGACCCCGCTGCTCTGGGTCATCCGGGAGAACGTCGGTCTTACCGGCACGAAATATGGGTGCGGGATTGCGCAGTGCGGCGCCTGCACGGTTCACGTCAACGGCGTGGCAACGCGCTCGTGCTCTTTCCCGGTGAGCCAAGCTTACGGCAAGCAGATCACAACGATCGAAGGGCTCGCGACCAACGGCAGACTCTCCAAGGTGCAGAAGGCGTGGCTCGACAACCAGGTGCCGCAGTGCGGCTATTGCCAGGCCGGCATGATCATGGCGGTCACGGCGCTGCTGAAAACAAAGCCAAACCCGAGCGACGCCGATATCGATGCCTCCATCACCAACATCTGCCGGTGCGGCACATATCAGCAAATCCGCACGGCTATTCATGCTGCCGCGAAGGCGTGAGGGAGGAAACCATGAATATTCAACTCAATCGCCGTTCGTTTGTCGTCGGTGCATCTGCGGCCGGAAGTGGTCTCGCATTCGGCCTGAATATTCCGGCTGCCTACGCCCTGGAAGGCGGGCCTGAGGTTACCGCCTGGGTCGTGATCAAGCCCAATGACTCGGTTGTGGTGCGTGTTGCGCGCTCGGAAATGGGGCAGGGGTCTCTCACCGGCTGCGTGCAACTGGTGGCGGAAGAACTCGAGTGCGACTGGTCAAAGGTGACCTGGGAATATCCGACGCCGGGCGAGAACATCGCGCGCAAGCGCGTATGGAAAGATTACGTCAGCACCGGAAGCCGCAGCATTCGCGATTCGCATCAGTATCTGCGCGAGGCGGGTGCGACCGCGCGCGAGATGCTGATCCAGGCGGCGGCGGCTGCGTGGAAAGTGCCGGCGACGGAGTGCAAGGCGGCCAACAGCGTCATCACGCACACGCCGTCAGGGCGGAAGGTCTCCTATGGCAGGGTTGCGGATGCGGCTTCCAAGATCGAGCCGCCAAAGGAGGTGAAGCTCAAGGATCCGAAGGACTGGAAGATCATCGGCAAGCCGCTCAACCGGCTCGACATTCCTGATGTCGTCACCGGTCAACGGACCTATTCGATCGACGTGAAGCGGCCCGGAATGTTGCTGGCGACGATCAAGGCCTGCCCGGTCTTCGGCGGCAAACTGAAGAGTTTCGATGCCGCAAAGATTCAAGGCATGAAAGGCGTCAAGAATGTCGTGCAGGTTCGCGACAACGCGGTGGCCGTGGTTGCCGACACGTTCTACCATGCCAAAACCGCGCTCGCGGCGCTGCCGATCGTCTGGGACGAGGGCGAGAATGCCAAGGCCAGCAGCGCGTCGATCGCCGAATTCCTCAAAGCGGGGCTCGATGCCGATCAGGCTTTCGTCGGCAACAAGAAGGGCGATATTAGCGCGGCGCTTTCGGGTGCCGCCAAAAAGGTTGAAGCGGTCTACAGCTACCCGAACCAGTACCACGGCGCGATCGAGCCACTGAATGCCACGGCCCTTTATACCCCGGACAAGTGCGAGGTCTGGACCAGCTCGCAGAATGCCGAAGCTGCGCTGGCGGCGACGTCGGAGGCGTCGGGACTGCCGATCTCAAAATGCGAAGTCTACAAATATCATCTCGGCGGCGGGTTCGGCCGGCGGGCGAGAACCGATTACATCGCGCAGGCGGTGCTGATTGCAAAGCAAATGCCGGGCACGCCGATCAAGCTGATCTGGACGCGCGAAGAGGATGCAACGCAGGACACCTATCACCCGATCACGCAATGCAAGCTCACAGGAGCATTTGATGCCTCGGGGAATTTGACCGGTTTCCGCATGCGTATTTCGGGCCAGTCGATTCTGGCGGCGCTCGCGCCAGAGCGGCTGCAAAACGGCCGCGACCCGGCGACGTTCCAGGGCCTCAACGGCGGCGGCACGGAAGGCGTGTTCGGCTACGATGTTCCCAACATTCTGATCGATCACGCCATGCGCAACCCGCACGTGCCGCCGGGCTTCTGGCGCGGGGTGAACAACAACCAGAATGCGATCTACGTCGAGTGCTTCATGGATGAGCTTGCCCATGCGGCGGGTCAGGACCCGCTCGAGTTCCGCCGCAAACTGATGGCAAATCATCCCAAGCATCTCGCCGTGCTCAACGCGGTGGCCGAAAAAGCCGGCTGGGGGAAGCCGGCGCCGAAGGGCGTGTTCCGCGGCCTGGCCCAGCAGATGGGCTACGGCAGCTATGTCGCGGCTTGCGCGGAAGTCTCGGTCAGTCCGAAGGGCAAGGTGAAGATCCACCGCATCGTCGCTGCGACCGATCCGGGCCATGTGGTCAATACCGCGCAGGTCGAGCGGCAAATCTGCGGATCGTTTGCGTTTGGCCTGTCCGCCGGGTTGTACGGCGAATCCACCGTCAAGAATGGGCGCATCGAACAAGACAACTACCACGCCTACCAAGTCATGCGGATCGATGAGTTCCCCAAGGTTGAGACGATCATCATGCCATCGGGCGGCTTCTGGGGCGGGGTGGGCGAACCCACAATCTTCGTGGCGACGCCGGCCGTGCTGAATGCGATTTTTGCGGCAACGGGCAAGCGCGTGCGTTCGATCCCGCTGAAAAATCACGACCTCACAACCGCGTAATCAACAGCGGCGGCGGCCTCGCGGCCGCCGTTCGTTTCCCGGAGGTCGCAACCATGAAGGCGATGCGGTGGGCCGTCGCGGCATTGCTGCTGCTCTGCAGCGGGGCGGGGCGCGCCGCTCCGCTCGTGCTGCAGCCCGAGCCGCCGCCAGGGGCTGCGGCCTGTACCGGTTGTCACGCGGTCGATGCCCGCACGAAAACCGCCGTCCCGCGCATCCATGGCCGCAGTGCCGATGATATCGTCGCTGCCATGGCGGCGTTCCGATCAGGATCGCGGGTCGCCACCGTCATGGACCGCGTCGCAAAAGGTTTTACCGACGACGAGACGCGAGCGATCGCGGCCTGGTTCGCGTCGCAGAAATAGGGCCTGAGGCGATGATCGGATATCGCAACACGCGGCGCGCATTTCTCAAAAGCGGCGCGGCGGCTGCATCGACGGCGCTGCTATCATTGCCCGCCGTCGCGCAGGCATCGCCGCGTGTCTTCGTCATCGGCGGTGGTTTTGCCGGGGCGACTTGCGCGCGCGCGCTCAAGTGGCTCGCACCAAGGGTCCATGTGACGCTGGTCGCCGCGAGCGACGTTTTCACGGCCTGTCCCTTCAGCAATGACGTCATCGCCGGACTGCGGAACATCAAGGCGCAGCAATTCGGTTACGACAAAGTCAGGCGGGAGGTCACGTTCATCCGGCAGATGGCGACGAAAATCGATCCGCAGAAGCGGACGGTCGATCTGGCTGATGGTTCGTCCCACGGCTATGACCGCATCGTGCTCGCGCCGGGCATCGATTTCCGTTGGGACGGACTGCCCGGGTACGATGAGGCGGCGTCCGCCCAGATTCCGCACGCGTGGAAGGCGGGCGAGCAGACGATGCTGCTCCGCCGCCAGCTCGAAGCCATGCCGGACGGCGGGCTGGTGGTGATCGCGGCTCCCGCCAATCCGTATCGCTGCCCGCCGGGGCCGTACGAGCGCGCGAGCTTGATCGCGTACTATCTGAAGACGAAAAAACCGAAGTCGAAGCTCATCATCCTCGATGCCAAGGACGCGTTTTCCAAGCAAAAGCTGTTTCAGAATGCCTGGAAGGAACTTTATTCCGGCATGGTCGAATGGGTGCCGCTGTCAAGCGGCGGCAAGGTCGCCTCGGTCGATCCCAAGACCAAAACCCTCGTCACCGATTTCGGCAAGCACCGGGCGGCGGTCGCCAATGTGATACCGCCGCAGAAGGCCGGTGCCATTGCGGAGGCTGCGGGGGTGACCGATCGCAGCGGCTGGTGTCCGATCGATCCGGTGACGTTCGAGTCGAAACAGCAGCCGGGCATCCATGTCATCGGCGACGCGACGATCGCCGGCGCCATGCCGAAATCGGCGTTCACGGCAAACGTGCAAGCCAAGGTGTGCGCGGCGGCGGTGGCGAAGCTTTTGGCGGGCGAGACGCCGCCGCAGCCGAAGCTGATCAACACCTGCTATAGTCTGGCGGCGCCCGACTACGGGTTCGAGGTTTCCGGCGTGTATCATCCGGTGAACGGCGTGCTCACGGAAATCGCGGGGTCGGGCGGCACTACGGCTGCCGATGCAACACCCGAAGTCAGAAAACTCGAGGCGGCATATGCCGAAAGTTGGTTTCGCACGATCACGGCCGAAGTTTTCGGTTGAAGCCGCCGTTGTGCTCGCGGTGTTTGCCTCCGCGAACCTGATCATGAGCGATGACGTCCGCAGCCAGGAGCTTGCGTCCTACAGGATCGTCGGCGATGCGATTCCGGCGTCGCTCACCGGCACGGCCGGCGACGCGGCGCGCGGCCGCGCTCTCGTGGCGGCCCGGCAAAATACCTGCCTGCTTTGCCATGCCGGCCCGTTCCCAGAGGAGAAATTCCAGGGCAATCTCGCGCCGGATTTGCGCGGCACGGGCGCACGCTGGTCGGAGGGCCAGCTGCGACTGAGAATCGTCGATGCACGGCGGATCAACCCGGCGACGATCATGCCGCCGTTCTATATAATAGAGGGGCTGACGCGGGTGGCCGCTCCATGGCGCGACAAGCCGATTCTCTCGGCGCAGCAGATTGAAGACGTGGTGGCCTATCTGGCGACGTTGCGGGAATAGTTGACGATGGAACGAACGCGGCCAAAGACACATCTTTTGCGGGCGACGCGGCGCGAATTTCTGCGCGCGGTGGGACGTGTGGCGGGCGGCATCGGCCTTATATCTGTCGTTACCGTCCGGCCCACATCGGCGACGCCGGACACGATGAACAAGGCGATTCGGGGCGTGATCGGCGAAGCGCCGGTGCGCACCGGCAAGATCACGCTCGACGTGCCAGCGCTGGTGGAAAACGGCAACGCCATTCCGCTTAGCGTGTCGGTCGACAGTCCGATGACGGAGGCCGCGTATGTCAGACGCGTGCATGTCTTCAACGAAAAGAATCCGCAGCCCTATGTGGCGACCTTCCACTTCAGCCCGCGCTCAGGCCGCGCCAAGGTCTCGACCCGCATCCGGCTTGCGGATTCGCAGAAACTGGTCGCGATCGCTGAACTGAGCGACGGCTCGTTCTGGAGCGACAGCGTCGATGTCGTCGTTACGCTGGCCGCATGCCTCGAGGAGCCTCGCTGATGGCGCGCGCGCTCGTCAATGTACCGACAAGGGCCAAACGCGGCCAGGTGATCGAGATCAAGGCGCTGATCTCGCATCCGATGGAGACCGGGTATCGGCCTGACATCAATGGCAAGCCCTATCCACGCGACATCATCAACAAGTTCATTTGCACCTATAACAGCACGGAAGTTTTCCGCGCCGACTTGCATCCAGCGATTTCGGCGAACCCGTTCCTGTCGTTTTTCACGGTCGCAACCGAGAGCGGCACGCTTACGCTGACATGGACGGACGACGGCGGACAATTATACGTCGAAAAAGCCAATATCATCGTCGAATGAGCGTCGCCGCCGATCGATTGGTTGCCGGCGGATTTTTTCTGCTGTTTGCATTTTCGGTCGCGCTTGCAGCGGAAATTCCCCGCGGCGAGCGGCGCTCGGGCTACGCGTTCATGGGCCGCGAGACCCAGGCCATGCAGGACGACCGCACGACCAATCCGGGCATGCTTTGGGTGCTCGAGGGCGAGGCGATGTGGGATCGCAAGGAGGGCGCGGCAAAACGCTCCTGTGCGCAGTGTCACGGCAATGCCGCCAAGAGCATGAAGGGTGTCGCGGCGCGCTATCCTGCGTTTGATGCCAAGCTCCACTGGCCCGTCGATCTGGCGCAGCGGATCAACATCTGCCGGACCGCGCGACAGCGGGCATCGCCGCTTGCCTACGAAAGCAAGGAGCTGTTGGCGCTGACGGCGTATGTTGCCGCGCAATCGCAGGGCAGCAAGATTGCTCCGCCGAGCGACAAGCGGCTCACGCCATTCCGCAGCGCCGGTCGCGACTTCTTCAATCTCCGCCAAGGCCAGCTCAATCTCTCGTGCGCGCAATGCCACGACGACAATTGGCGCGGGCGCCTGGCCGGATCGGCGATTACGCAGGCGCATCCGACCGGCTATCCGCTCTATCGCCTGGAATGGCAGACCATGGGTTCGCTGCAGCGGCGCATGCGCAACTGCCTGATCGGCATGCGAGCGGAGCCGTTCGAATACGGCGCGCCGAACTATGTCGCGCTTGAGCTTTACATGATGTGGCGGGCGCGTGGATTGCCGATGGACAGCCCGGCCGTGCGGCCGTGAGCGTGCGCTGTTGGTCAATGCGATCCACCAGCGGCTGATCGGAAGACGATTCCAATACATGGCGCTCTCGCGGTTCCGCGATCTACGATCGGCTGGACAACGCGCCTATATGAGCCTTCGCCGGATCCCGATGTGATTGTTATTTGTGATAAAATTACTCGCGCCTCAATACTACTGCGATTATTTGCCACGTTCAATTTTTGCGCGATACAACGCATGAGGAATGATCTCGATAACGACCGCTCGATGGAGAGGAATTATGGTTCCGGAGTAAAAATCATAATCCGCTAGGTCGTCCTCTGTGTTCCAAGTGCGGTTCTGTTACATTGCTTATGCGCGTAGAACGCGAAACATCGGAACGATCGAAGCACACATTTGAATGCCCGAAGTGTAAGCACCTCGAAACTGCCGTGGTGCAGGAAAAAAGCTGAATTAACACATTCTGCTTGAATAATGTCGCGCGCTCGAAGGATGCCACGGGGCATGAAGTTAAGCGCAAATGAATACCGAAACCGGGCGGACGAGTGTGAGAAACGAGCGGCGCACACCAAAGATCTGGATGTTAAGACGCATTATCTGGAGCTATCAAAATCCTGGAGATTCCTGGCGGAACAAGCGGAGTTAATGGAAAAAGAAAAGAAAAAATCATCATCTTAGCTACGTACAGTTAGCATCCGATCGCTGTCCGAGCGTGGCAATAGCAAGTTTGCATCGATGACAAAGAAGGTTCCTGACTCTACCGATAAGCATGTTGGCAGCCGGGTACGAATGCGCCGGTTGATGCTTGGCATGAGCCAAGGGAAGCTCGCGGATGCCATTGGCTTGACCTTTCAGCAGGTACAAAAATACGAGAAAGGCACCAACCGCATGGGCGCGAGCCGACTTCAGCAGATCGCACACGTTCTGCAAGTGCCGGTGCCATTCTTCTTCGAGGGCATTCCAGAACACCGGGCAGTCGGATTGTCAGAAGCTCCATCGCCTGCTTATGTGTCCGAGTTCCTGTCGACCTCCGATGGTTTCGCTCTCACCAAAGCCTTCGTGCGGATCAAGGATGCCAAACTGCGTCGTAGCATAGTCAATCTCATCGTAGATATTGCTGACACGTTATTGAGCCTTCGAGTGAAGCGATGAGACGGCGTGATTTCATCAAAGTGATTGGCTGGTCGGCCTGCTTCCGTCGCTTGCAGGCCTAACCATAGGCTAGGCCATCCCAAGTGGCTCCTGCTATTTCTTCAGTCCGGCGACCCTGGCGGCAGCGTCCCATTTGACGGTCTCGCGCGCGATGAGCTTGGCAAACTCATCCGGTGAACCTCCGAGCAGCTCAAAACCTGAGGCCTGAAGTTTGCTGGCGACCCCAAATCTTCTGCTATCCACAAACTCGCCGGCCGATTACCCATCTTTTGGAGCATTACGGACATCGATGTGGATTCATTCCTGAAAGCGTCGATCTTCGGCGTGGCATCGCGAGCGGCACGCAGTGGCTCAACAATCTGCACGAAGGACGAAACAGGCTTACTTCTTCAATACCGGCACGATAATAATTCAGCTCGACTCATTATCGAATAGGGCACAAGCTACGTTGATAAAAGGATCGCTATGACCAGTGTCTTGTCCGACGAAGAAGTGAGCCGCCAGATCCTTGACATTTTCATGCGCAACAAGACGCCTGCGAATGGCGTCTTGCGACGCATCAATTTTTTCGATGTTCGCGACGGTGATTTTCAGCGCGGCATCAACCGAGCGGTGGCGAACAAGTGGATCACGCTCCACCTGCACGATCGTTACCGCTATATCCTCACAGAGGAGGGGTATGCGGCGTGTCGGATGGTCGCGGCGCCCGATTGAGGTTCGCGCAGGACTAATTCGGACGGAATTTATTGCAGATCGGCAGGATGGCCAGCGGGCCGCGACCGTTCAAAACCGGGGTGGCCGCGGAGCTGGCCGGTCCGTCCCTGATGGTTTAGCGCCTGCTCGTGCTGCCAGCAGCTTTTTCTTGCGCGGGTCGGCAATGAGGCCTTCGCGCTGTGCCTGTTTGCGGGCCTGCTTGCGTGCGCGACGGATCGCCTCGGCCTTTTCGCGCGTCGA
>Ga0335079_10002248_pt1 | contig 22287 bp, 20 predicted proteins | sample Lox_Sample_33_FD_206719 | JGI IMG/M metagenome (GOLD analysis project Ga0335079, IMG submission 206719) | Soil microbial communities from Loxahatchee National Wildlife Refuge, Florida, United States - Lox_Sample_3.3 | ecosystem: Environmental > Terrestrial > Soil > Wetlands | place: USA... | reverse complement strand
CGAGTCTTGAATGCCGCCCGGGAACAGATCGTTGAGCTGATCCTGATAGCTGTTCACCACCGCGTCCAGCCCGGCGCCGGCAGCCCAATTCGAGACAGGCTGCGAATCCAGTCCCGGACCCGGCTGATACGGCGGATTCCACGGCCGCCCCGGATTGTTCACCGGCAGCGTGCGGATATAGCTCGCGATCTGTTGGCCTTGCTGCGCCGTCAAGCCATGAAATACCGAGCGTGTAACGATCGCATTGTTGGAGTAGTTGAAATATTTCAGGTCCCGGCCGTCCTGGGTGTGACAGCTTCCGCAGGCGGCCTGAATCGGAACGGGACCCGTAGATTCTGGAGTTGTCAGCGACCCCCCGCGCCACAGCGCTTGTCCGGCGGCGATATTGGTGGCGTCGGAGAAGGGCGGCTGCCACTTGGTGGGATCGTCTTGCACAAACGCCGTCGAGGGCACCAGGGAGTTGCCGGTGGGATCCAGGAAGTTGAAGGACAACACGCGGAAACCGCTGGTGCGGCCATCGGTGGCGTTGAAACGGAAATTGATGGTATTGTTGCCGGCGATGATGGTCCCCGCGGGCAGCGGCGCCGTCATGTCCAACGTGCTGAATCCTCCGCCGATGCCGCCAAAGGCCTTCGCATTGCCCAGTAGCGTAACGGTAGCCGTGTTCAGCGGCACCCAGGCCGAACCGTTCACTTGCACGCTGGCCTCGGTTTCATATTTTATGCCGTGAATGCGCATCTTCATCGTGTTGCTACCTGACGGAACGGTGGGTACATTCACCACGGCCGAAACGGTGGTTCCGTTTGCGCCCATGACTTCGACCGGGAGCGTGATGGGCGGTGGACCGGCCGGCGGGTTCAAGGTAACGGTGACTTGGCCCGACTTGGTGGTATCGGCCGTGGAGGTGGCCTGCACGACCACTTGCTGCTGGGCAGTGATGGTGGCTGGCGCCGTGTACAAGCCGGCGGCAGAGATGCTGCCCACGTTGGGATTCAAAGTCCAGGTCACGGTGGTAGTGCTGGTGCCGGTAACGGAGGGAGTGAATTGCTGAGTCTGCGATGCCGAGAGACTGGCGCTGGCCGGGCTGAGGGTGACGGAAATGGTGGGCTGCAGCGTGATCTGCGCGGTCGCGGATTTGGTAGTATCGGCCGCGCTGGTAGCGGTTACGGTAACGATTTGCGAGGCCGCGACAAAAGCGGGCGCGGTGTAAAGACCGTTGCTAAGGGTGCCCACGGCGGGATTCAGGGACCAGGTGACGGCGGTATTACTGGAACCGGTCACGGCCGGAGTGAACTGTTGCGTACCGGATGCCGCAAGAGAAACGCTAGTGGGGCTCAGGGACACGCCTACCGTTGTTCCCGCTGGTGGCGGCTGCAAGGTGACTGTGGCCGTGGCGGATGCACCGCTGTCGGCTGCACTCGTGGCAGTGATGGTAACGATCTGCGCAGCCTGGATCATTGCTGGAGCCGTGTAGAGACCAGTCGCATCGATGCTGCCGACAGCTGGATTGAGAGTCCAACTGACGGTGCTGTTATCGGTGCCGGTGAGCGTCGGTGTGAATGCTTGCGCCTGGGAGGCTGTCAGGTAGACCGAGGTGGGAGCGATGGAAATGGTAACCTGCTGTAGAGGAACCGCCAAGGGTCTCAATCCAGGCGTGTTTCTCGATTCAGCGAGTTCCACGGTGGGACGGCTTTGGGAAAGGACTTGGTATTGCGCGGCGGCTTCTGGGAGCTTGTCCTGTAAGGGGACGGGCTTGGCCTGCGCGGCGGCTAGTAGTAACGGTATATATGCAGTAATCACAACCATGAGTCTACCGGTGGATGTACTAGTACGACAAGCGTCGCATTTGTGAGAAAACGCATGCTCCTTACGTGCATTTTTGCACCGAGGGATATCGACTTTTTCGAGTTCGAGACACTTTCGTTAGTTTTCACCCAAAACCCCCAGGTGCGCAAGCTCATTTTTGTCGTCTCCGAGGCACCCGCTTATTATGGTGCACCATCGTGGAGAAATCAAAGCCAACCGTGAGGCTGCACGCCAGTAAGCGAAGCCATCGTTGGCTCCGTTTCGGAAAACTGACGCTGCTCCCTGCGGTGCTCGTATTGTTGGTCGTGCTGTCGCGGGATATCTGGTGGCCGTGGGTAGGAGAGTGGCTGGTCTCTCCCGATACTCCGGCGCCCGCAGATCTGATCGTGGTCTTGGGAGGCGACTTTTGGGGCCATCGCGTCGTGGAAGCGGCGAACCTGGCTGTGCGCGGCTATGCGCCCCATGTATTGATCAGCGGCCCGGACTATTACCTCAATGGAACGCCCCATCCAGAGGGGGAACTAGCCACGAAGTTTCTGGTGGACAAGGGATACCCGCCCAACCTGTTTTGGACGTTTCCTCACCACGCTCCGGACACGCTGGATGAGGCCAAGCTGCTTTCCGCGGAACTCAAGCGCCTCAAGGCGAACCGCCTGCTGATTGTCACTAGCAACTATCATTCGCGGCGTTCCAGTATCCTATTTCACGCCCTGCTCCCCTTTTCGGAAATTCGGGTAATCGGTGTTCCCGAGGATTATTTTGAGCCGAAATTCTGGTGGAAGACACAATCCAGCCGCGAGCTCGTTCGATCCGAGTGGATGAAGATCATCGGAACCGTCGCCATCAGTTGGCTTCTGCGCCTGCAAGCTGCATTGGCAACGTTAAGCTGCGTTATGGTTCCCGCCATTGAACGCTCATACCGGTTGATGGTACGCTTTCCCGGTCCATAGTGACTAGAACGTTCAGGACGAGCACTGGCATTGCGATTTCAAAAGACGCTATGCTGTATGTTCGGTTCAAAACACTCGAGTGCCTCCGGCTGGTAGGCGGCACGCCGGTGGCGTTTCACCCAAGGAGTAAAACTTTTTGCGAGCACGGATGTTCTTGGCTGGATTTCTGGCTGTTTGGATCGGCATACCGGCCGAAATCTATGGTCAGCAGGCCCCACCACCAACCGCTCAGCAGCCGGCTGCGACGGAAACCCAGGCAACTGCGGCGCCGACTCCTCCGGCCGCAACGTTGGAGACCCTGAAGATTCTGGTGTTGCAAGGCCAGAACGCGGTCAATAATGTCACGACCGGGGCGGCCACGATGCCGGTGGTAGAAGTCCACGATGAGAACGATCAGGTCCTCGAAAGCGCCGATGTGACCTTCGAGCTGCCGGCCACTGGCCCCGGCGGAACGTTTCCAGGGGGACAGGTGGTGAAGACGGTCAGAAGCAACCTGCAGGGACAGGCCGGTGCTGCGTTCATGCCAAATCCGCAAACCGGCAGGTTCGTCATCAAGGTCACGGCGGCACTGAGAAACCGGACTGGGCACACCACGATCACCCAGACAAATGCTATTGAGAGCGTGGTGGAGAAAGCCGGTAAACGCAAATTCGCCTGGTGGAAAGTGGCGGTGGCCGCGGGAGGAGCAGGCCTGGTGATTGGAATCGTTTTGGCCACACGCGGCGGGAGCTCGTCTTCGTCCAGCTCGATTACACTAACCCCGGGAACGCCGACGTTTGGCACGCCGTGACCTCTCAGAATCTCATGACCTCGTTGCAACGAATCCGCGCCATCATGACATCTCGTCCGCCGCGGCTGCTGGCATTGTTTGCGCTCGGACTAATACCAGGTTCGGCCTGGGCGCAAAGCAGCAGTTTCCAACTGCGCGTCACGCAAGGAACGAATGTTTTTTTGATTCCGAATGGGTCGACTCTCACGATGGCACCGAGCGCCGTTGGGCAGGTATCTACGGCTACCCTGACGGTCCTTTATGTTGGCTCGACTGCGGCCGTCATCACATCCCAACCGGAGATCCTCGGTTCGGTCAATTTTACAGTCACCAGCCTGGCTTCCGTGCCTCTGACGATGTTGCCGGGCGATTCCTTTACGGTGACGCTTAATTTCAAGCCAAACTCTTCCGCCAGTGCGTTGGCACAACTCAACATTCCATTTGTCGAAGAGCAAATCAGCACCACAGGTCTTCCGAGCGGGGTGCCGGGTTTGATCCAACTCAACTTGACGGGAACCGCGCCCAGCCTGGTGGTGAGCTATGCCTTGCAATCAAACGGCAACGTGCTGCCTTTGGCAAATGGAAGCAGCGCGATTTTTCCAGCCACCCTGGTAGGCCAAACCACGGCCGCCACGGTGTTGATCGCGAACCAAGGCAGCGGCGCCGGCACCGTAAACAGTATCACCGTATCCGGCGCTGCCTTCAAACCGGTGGGCCTACCGCTGGTGCCATTTTCGGTTGCTGCCGGTACCGACATCACTTTCGTAATCGACTACACACCCACTGCGGTACAGACGGATACCGGAACGCTGCAGATTGACCTTGGCGGAAACTCGTTCAGCGCGGGTCTTACCGGCACTGGGATTAACTTCCAGTATTCGTACCAGATGATTACCTCGACGGGAAGTTCTTCCTTCTCGCCGGACCAGGCCGTCTCGTTGCCCGACACGCAGGTGGGAAACACCACGAGTGTCACCGTCAAAGTACAAAATACGGGCACCGCCGTCGGAACCATCGCGGCCATTTCTACCACCAATGGTCCTTTTTCGCTGGCCAATATACCGATCCTTCCCAAGACACTAAACCCCAACGACATCGCTACGTTCACCTTAAGCTTCACCCCGACTCAGACCGGGAAAAATACCGCCACTCTGCAAATCGGGAACGATCTGTTCACGCTAACAGGCAACGGTCTGGGACCGAAACTGGATTTCTCGTATGGAAGCACGCTGCCGACAGTAGTCCAGAACGGCGGTGCGGTCATTTTCAGTCCGGTTCAAGTCGGGCAGACAGCCAGTTTGCCGTTCACGGTTACCAACGACGGAACGACGTCCGGACAAGTTGCCAGTATTGCGGTGGCGGACACGAAGGGAATTTTCTCGGTATCCACTGTGCCGTCCCTGCCCATCACACTGAAGCCTGGTGATACGTTCACGTTCAATGTTTCATTCACTCCGGCGCTGACCGGCATTACGACCTCCGTCTTGGAGATCGACACGCAAACGTTCACCTTGTCAGGTTCTGGAACAGCACCGCCGGCGTTACCAGCGGTTCAATTTACCGGAGCCAGCGGAACGGTCAACGCATTCAGTCAACCGGCCATTGGGCTGTCGCTGGCGTCGCCATATCCGTTGGAGGTGGTCGGCACTCTAACGATCGCGATTTCGTCGAGTTTCAATCCGGATCCTACAGTGCAATTTGGGACGGGTGGGCTGACGGTGGGCTTTACGATACCGGCCAATTCGACAGACGCTGTTTTCGCCAGCGGCGCCAATCAGATTCTTCTGCAAACCGGCACTACCGCGAGCACCATCACGATCACGGCAGCGTTAGCTACCTCATCCGGCTTGGTGCTGACGCCCTCCCCGGCCCCTACCGTCTCGCTGACCGTTGCGTCCGCAGCTCCGACGATTCTTGGGGTGACTCTGGCGGCTGAATCGGGGAGCAGTTTTACGCTGCAGGTTAGCGGGTTTTCTACCACACGCTCTTTGACCAACCTGAACTTTCAATTCACATCGACGGGCATCAATGTCCCCAGCGGCGGTCTCACCGTGGACGTCTCGGCGGCAGCGTCCAACTGGTACGCGAGCACCACGTCGCAACCTTTTGGCGGGCAGTTCTTGATATCGATGCCATTCCTGCTGACGTCTTCTTCGACCAGCGCCACCACCGCGCTCGTCAGCAAGATTCAATCGGTTAAAGTCACAGCGAGTAACAGCCAGGGAATGTCGAACGGGGTCAGTATCCCCATCAGCGGCCCGTAGCGAGCCCCAACTAGCGCTTCAGCTCGGTGAGCATCCCCTCGAAGCCGCGCGTCATCTGCAGGCCGCTCGGTGCCCAGCCGTACTCGGCGGTCAGCATCTTGGCGATATCGTCTTTGGGAGCGCCCTGGCGGATCATGCCGCTCACGCGGTTCTGAAACTTCTCGATATTGTTCCGATACGCCAGCATATCGGCCTTTTTGGCAATGGGCCCATGGCCGGGGATGACGGTGTCGAAATCGAGTTTGAGAGCGGCGTCGAGTGTGGCCGTCCATTCCAGCAGGCTTCCGCCCCCGCCATAATCGATTAGCGGACTGTTGCCGGCCATCAGGTCGCCGGTATGCAGCACCTTCAGGGCAGGGAAGTAGATCATGACGTCGCCATTGGTATGTCCACGGCCGAAGTAGCGCGCCCGTACTTCCTTGCCGCCCAGAAACACCTCCGTCTCTTGAGTGAACGTAATCCGCGGAGGCCCCGGCTGTTTGCCGTCGATCATGTTCTTGCGTGCATTCACATGCGAAATGATCTCGGCAGTGGGCAGGAACTTGGCGTTGCTGCCGGTATGATCGCCGTGATGATGCGTGTTCAGGACGTACTTAACGGGCTGGTTGGTAACGCTTTTGATTTTGTCGACAATGTCGTTGAAGTCGTACTCGAACTTGTCATCGATCAGAATGACGCCTTCGTTGGTAATGTAGAAAGCGACTTTGCCGCCATCGCCTTCGATCTCATAAAGGTCGTCGCTGATCTTGTTCAGCTTGTTGGACGGCGGCCGGTTCGGATTCTGGGTGTAAGCCAACCAGGAACCAGCGAGCAGCAGAACGCCGGCGGAGAGACGAAGGAGAAGGGTCTGGCTCATCCCGGCGACTATATCAAATTTCCACCGGCGGAGAACCGGCGGTCCGGCGCCAGCCAGCGTGTCGCGGCCACCGCAAGAGCCCGTGCTGACGCCGGCCCCAATGGGAGAAGCATCGCCAGCATCGGAGCCTCGCGGACCAATCGAGAAGCTCGTCGAATTGGCGATGCCGCGACCGAGGGCAGATCGAAAGCCTCGATACGACAGCGATTCACAGCTCTCGCTGTCCTTTTGAACAATAAACAAATACCGATGCGGCCGATTTCTGTGTTTCGGGGTTCGGAGTTGCTGAAACGAAACAACACGGCCCAACGAACGATGCTCAAGGAGGCTTGTCAGTATGAGCGTAGTTGCGAGAGATATCAGCGCCACCGACGTGGCAAAAGTCATGAGCATTTTCGGGATTGATGAATCGCTCACTGCGTTGGTAGAGGCCGCAGAAGAGGAGGCCGAGGCGAACAACGGCGAGATCTCGGAATCGATTAAAGAGGCCCTCGTAACCTACGCTGACGCCTTCGGCTACAAGGTGGATCGAATCGCGGACTTCCTGAAAGCGCAGAAGGCGGAAGCTGAGATCGCGCAGCGGGAGGGCGAACGATTTCAGGTGCGGCACAAGGCTGCGGAGAATCGGGAGAAGCGCTTGAAGCAGATGCTGGTCTGGTTCATGCTCACGCGGAAAGTCCAGAAACTGCGCGGCGAGTTGAATACGATTTGCCTGCAGGCCAACAGCGCTCCGTCGTTGGTGGTTACTGACTCCACGCATATCCCGGCCAACTTCTATCGAGCCCGCGTCGAGATCACCTGGCCGGAGTGGGTCGAGATTCTTGATGCTCTGCCGCAAGGTCCGCTGCGAGACCGGCTGACGAATGGCGAAGGCAAGATCGTTCAGAAAGAACTCCAGCGTGGAATCCTGTCGGATGCCTTGGCCAGGGGCGAAGTGATCGAAGGTGTGGCGCTGGTTAAGGGAAGTCACGTGCGGCTGCGGTGAACTGGCGCTGCGAGGTGACCGTAGGCTCGTGTCGACGCCGGCGAAACGGGCTCACGCTTATTCCAGGGATTACAGTCATTAGGGCTCGGTGCCATATCCCCGGACGAAAGCCGACTTTGGCGGTCCTAATCCAGCCGACCGGACTTGCGCCAGGCATGCGTTGACTGAACCTTGATCAGAGTTCATTTCCACAAACCGGCATCGGTAGTAGTTGGCCGGAGAAGCGGCTTTATTCGCAGCCTGAATTGGTGCCCGTTCCGGTTATTCGCTTTTTATTCGCCTCCTTTGGTAAAATACCGTCTTGAGATCGAGCCGGCCGCTCCAGAAATCCGCTAACACCTTAAATAGTAAGAACTTCCGGACTTGTCTATTATAGGGAGATATGATGAAACAGAGCACGAAACGATTGAATCCACGAGGACAAATTGGGTAAACCATACTGGTCGGAACTGGCGCATCTGCCAGCCACATACGGGTGGGCGAACCAGGTGGACATTCCCCGTTTTTCACTGGGAGTGAGGGACGGATCATTGCTGCCACTTGTGGCGATAGGATCTGGAGGGTCATTCTCTGCCGCGTTGCATGCGGCGTGGTGTCATCAAAGAGCGACGGGTAGGCTGGGGGTGGCCCTCACACCTTTGCAGGCGGCCAATGTGAATCTACGGGGTACGGCCGCATTGATTCTTAGTGCCAGTGGAAACAACCCCGACGTACTGGGCGTCTGCCGTCGGATGATTCAGCAGGAACCCAGTCTTTTGAACGTCCTCTGCCTCGCCAAAGATTCGCCGCTTGCGCGGCTATGCGCCGAGTACGAATTCGTGAGATGCGACGAAGCCCCACTTGAACTTCGAGATGGCTTTGTCGCAACAAACTCCCTTCTGGCGTTTGCGATTATCGTTTCTCGTTCCTATTCCGAGCTCACGCGTCAGCAGACGAACATCCCGGAGAGCCTTGAGGGACTGCTGCACACGTCAAACGGAATCGACCGATGGGTGGAGGCCCTTCGCGAGACATGTCTCACGGCCGTGAGGCGTCCCTACCTGCTCGTCCTCCACGGAGGCGCGGCGTCGATGCCGGCGGCCTTTGATCTAGAGTCCAAGTGTAGCGAGGCCGCCCTCGCAGCGGTACAAGTGAGCGATTACCGAAATTTTGCGCATGGTCGGCACCATTGGCTCGCCAAGAAGGGCGCGGAAACCGGCGTCATGGCGCTAATAACAGAAGAGGACAGGCGACTGGCTGAGCGTACACTCGCCCTCTTGCCGGGAAAGGTAGCGGTTGCGCCGATTAGGATCTCGTCGAAAGGGGAGAACACTGCTCTTGCGGCACTCGTTACGGCCCTCTATGTCGCCGGGTTCATCGGAGATGCGCATCAGATCGACCCTGGGAAACCCGGCGTCCCGGAATTCGGCCGACGAATCTATCACCTCAACGCGTGGGGCAAACAGGCCAGTGGCAGGATTCTAAGAAAAGTGGCAATCGAACGTAAGGCCGGTTGTCCGATGCAATTGCTTTCTCGGGAGGATGCAGACCAATGGAACGAAGCCTACGATAGATTCGTCGCGAAGCTCGAAAGCACCAGATTTGAGGCTCTGGTGCTTGATTACGATGGAACCGTCTGCGATGACCAGTTCCGCTATACGACCCTGCCCTCGAATATTGCAAGTCCTCTTGAGTCACTCCTGCGTGCCGGCGCCTGCATTGGCATTGCAACCGGCCGCGGGAAATCCGTCCGGACAGCCCTGCGCCATCGCATATCACAACGGAGCCGAGATCGCAACGCTCGATAACGACGATATCCCGCTAGCCGCGGTTCGAGACACAGGCATCATGCAGACGGTTGGGGAGCGCCTTGCGTCATCGTCGGCGCTCAAAAGAATTGCGCAACTGGACTGCAAGCCATACCAGGTAACCGTAATCAGTACTTCCCCGGCCAACACGGAACGAGTGTATGGCCTGGTTTGCGACCTCACGGCCGATACATTCGCACACGGCATTACATGTCTGCGATCAGCCCACTCTATTGACCTACTCGCGCCAGGGATTACGAAGATCCGTTTGCTCGAACATCTCGCAGCGAGCGTGGCATCTCCGACACCTGCGTTCCTCTGCGTTGGAGATCTTGGAAAGTGGCCCGGCAACGACTTCGCATTACTTGGAACACCGTATTCACTCAGTGCGCACGAGGTTTCCTCAGCACCGGACAGGTGTTGGAATCTAGCACCCGCGGGATTTCGCAACAGTCAGGCAACGCGATGGTATCTGGAGCATATGGAGCTGTCGGGTAGCATGCTAACCTTTCGGCTTGACCGGAGTAGCGCGTGAACCAGGACCTTGCGCTTGCCGTCCTCGGTGAGATCATGGAATGGGATTTGGAGCGCTCGCGAAAGGAATTCGCGTGGTTGCAGCTCATATCCCGATTCAAGTACGACGGGTATAGCGATTTCGTCGCTGGCGTCCGCTTTATAGAAAGTCTCGCGGGTTGGCTTCAGCAGTTCGCGCCCGGCGAGCGCGAGCCAGCCTATTCATTTGTCCGTGAGTACTTGGTATACTTCACTCCCGCCGAGATCCAACATCTTATCGAACTGGTTTACCCAGACTACATTCGCGAGCGCATACTCCGTGACGTCGCCATTGCAGTGAAGAAGCCGCGGTATCTCGTCTGGTCCGATCCTTCGTCTTCGGAAATTTACCGCAAGCTACTACGCCAGAGTTTATTCTTTGGCTTGAGTGACGGGGCTCGCATCGACACGTTCCGGCGCGCCACGACAGGCATTGTCAGTAATGAACAAGTGTTGCTTGCAACCGAGATTGCCCCAGGGAAATGGGATCAGGTACTGGAAGACCTTCGCGCTGCCCTTTCTGATAAGGACGCCCGGTTCAGGTATCTGTTCTTGTTCGATGACTTCACCGGAAGCGGCACCACGCTGCAAGGAAAGTTGAAGCGGCTCTGGCGGGATTGCGCGCCGATTGCAAACTCTCATTTCGCGTCGGACTGGACCGTGATCGTGCATCACTACATCGCGACAGCCGACGTGACCCGCACCATTGCAGAGCGAGAGGAAGCCCTCCAGGCAGAGTACGGCGAAAGAGGGTGGTTCCATAAAGTTGAGTTCTCGTTTGAGCTTGTTCTGCCGGACAGCTTGAAGATTGACGAACCGAAGGCCGGCCCTTTTTGGGATTTGATCCAGCGTTACTATAACAGCGGGATCGAGACGGTCCACACGCGAAAAGGTGGAGGAAAGGATGTACGGCTCGGCTTCGGACAATGCGCGCTTCCGCTGGTGCTCGGCCACAACACGCCGAACAATTCAATTCCACTCCTCTGGGCGGACATCGATGGTAACGAGAAGGAACCGCCGATGCGGCCACTGTTCCGCCGCCGCCAGCGACATTCAGAATTGGCATAGCGATGGACAACCCTTTTGAGCGACGCGCGACAGAGCAGGTTCGCAATGAAGAGGCCTTTTTAGCGCTTATCAGCCCAGATCCCATTACTGCGTACCTGAGCCGCTACGGCTCAAACCGTCAACTATATGATCGCCTCGTAGTGATTCTCGGAACCCCCGGCAGCGGCAAAACGACCATGGCTAAGCTTTTCGAATTTCCCATGGTCACGGCGCTACTACGCAACAGTGGTGTTCCCTCGTATCGCCCATTGCTCACCGCATTGGCGGACTGCGGTTGTATTGCGGACGGAGACCCTACGTTACTTGCTTATCGTCTTTCGCTTGAGAGCGATTATCGAGAGATTTGGGAGTTTCCGTACGCGGAAGATTCACGCGACGGGCTGCTCAAGAGTTTGCTTCAAGCGCGAAGTATTTTGGGGTGGTTTCGGCATCTCACCCGGACAGGAACTGCGCCTAATCAAGTCAAGGTCATTTCAACTGGCGCGTCGGCAGCCGCAGTGGAGGCGATGGGCGGACTCTCGGGCGAAGGGGTGCTCGGCCGTGCTCAGCAAGTCGAAAATGAGATCTATGGGATCGTCGGAGCGCTACTGCCGCCGAGCTTAGACAAGTTAACTAAAGGCGCGACTGACGCCTATCGACCGTTCGACGTGATCGACCGATTCGTCGTCCCGTTCGGTGAAAAAAATATCGCAGTCCGACCACTTGTCATATTGGATGACGCTCACATCCTGCACCCGGTGCAATTTGCCAACATCTCTCGTTGGCTCCTTCGGCGAGAATTGCTGGTGGCGCGATGGATCCTCACACGGTTCGACATTCTCCCGCCTGACGAAGCACTGAGCGTCTTGCTCACAGCCACTGGGAATGCTGAATTACCCGGGATCACGACAGCCCGTGAGATTACCCAGATCACGATGCAGTCGCGGGGCGACCGGCGAGAACAACGAACTCAATTCCGGCGCATGGCCAAGGACATGGCAAATCGCTATCTGTCCCAGATGCCGGAATTCGCCTCCCGTAAGCTCGTTTCGCTGGAGTCGCTTCTGATTGACGAGCCGGAGCACTTAAGCGAAGCCAAGACCGCTGATCTTGCCGAGCGAATCGATGCGGCCCAGCGGAGGCTTCGCATTACAGACGACCGCAGGCGGCGCCTACGCGCCGAGGTTGAGGCATACCGACCCGCAGCCGGCGCCCTGGGCGAAGACGAGCGGCTTGCGATGCTAAACATCCTCATGCATCGCTACGCGAAGCGCACGCCCCAGACCGGATTGTTTGCCGAAGATGCCGACCCCGAGCCGTCGAGACCACTTTCCGCGGATGTTTCGGTCTTTGATGCCGCCTGCTTATACCTTTTGCACAACTTTGACCGGCCATATTACTTTGGCATTGATGATCTCTGCGACGCCAGTTCCGAAAATGCCGAACAGTTCTTGCGGTTCGCAGCAATATTGGTGGACGCAATCGCGACGCGATTGATCCGTGGTCGGACGGCATCCCTCAAGGCCCGCGAGCAGCAGCAGCTCCTTCGTGACCGTGCGGCCGGCTTCATCAAAGACTGGAACTTCCCCCAAGTAGAGTTCGTGCGGACCATGGTCGATCTCCTGGCACAGAGGTGTCGTACGGTTTCCCTTGAGCCAAATGCGTGGATCGGGGCGGGCGCGAACGCGTATGGCATTTTACAGGAGGATTTTGAGCACGTAAGTGCTGCTGCGCCAGACCTGGGCCGTACGCTGAAGTATGCTATCGCATACAACGCGATAACGCTCGTTCCACAATACGAGTGCAAGAACAAGGTGTGGTGCCTTTTGGAACTCGGAGGTATTCCCAAACTCCACTACGGTCTCACGCTCAAACGCGGCGGATTTATCGAGGGCACGCTCGATGAACTGAGAAGGTACAACCGGAGTACGCCATAATGGCGGCGCAACGATGGGAACGCTGTATCGTCCAACGCGATAGCGAGGTTATCGTATTCATTCAGGATTTCCTCTCACAGGCGCACAGGAAGGTGCTCCTGATCGCTGGCGGCGGATTTGATCCACGAACAACGCGCTCTTGTGAGCTTCTCGCTAAACACGTTGGCGATCGGTTGCAAGCGTTATTTCTGCGGGAAGAACGCCCGAGCACTGCTGTCGAACTGCGCGAGCACGCGGAAACAAATCTGGCCGAGCTCCTCAAAGTTGTTCCCAGCCCACAGGTGATTCCCGTGAATATTTTTGCGCCAGACAATGCTGTGATCGGTGGCCGCGAAGCGGTGAAGGCCGTTGCGCGAATGACGCTCGATCAATTCACCGACATCATCGTGGATTGCAGTGCACTTTCGCGCGGTGTGAACTTCCCGGTCATAAAGTTTCTACTGGAGGCTAGCGATCGCCAGAATGTTCACGTATTCGTCACCGATGAGCCTGTAACGGATGACGCCATCGTGCCGGCCCCGTGGGAGCAAGCAAGCAATATCCATGGATTTCGTGGTACGGTGGGTCGGGTGTCCCAGGTCGGTCCAGCGCGCCTTTGGCTGCCTCAATTGGTGCGAGGGCAGAATGTCGCACTCGATTTGATATACCGTACTGTCGTTCCCCATGACGTCTGTCCGATCCTCCCTTTTCCGGCGTCCGACCCAAAGCTGCCAGATCGCCTCATCGAAGCCTTTGCGACGGAAATGGAAAGCGGCTGGCAGGTGGACCCGAGAAATATCGTCTACGCCGATGAGAAAGGCCCTTTAGATTTGTATCGCGCAATTCTGCGCATTGATGACGCCCGCAAGGTGATCTTCGAGACTATCGGTTCTCAAATTATTTTGTCTCCGATCGGCAGCAAGCTTCTGTCCTTGGGCGCTCTCTTGGCGGCGCTGGAGAGGGACTTCCCGGTCGTTTACGTAGAAGCCTTGGAATACAAGGTTGATTTCGCAGCACTGGAACGCCAACGGACGCAGCCTGGGATACTCGTTCACTTGTGGCTAAAAGGAGAAGCGTATGGCTAAGGCCGAAGCGGTACGCCTCAAGCCCGGCATCTGGGGGATCGGTCTGATCGCACTCGATTTGGTACTGGATACTGAAACGGATCAGATCCAAATGACCGCCGGCGGCACATGCGGCAACGCAATGATGATGCTCAGTCATCTGGGCTGGAATGCCAAGCCGATCGGTCGTTTGGGGGGTGACGCCGCCGGGGCGTTGGTCATCGCAGACATGCAACGGTGGGGTGTCAACATTGATGATTTGCGTCTTGCCCCAACCGTCGGTACTCCGGTTATTGTAGAGCGTATCCGGCGCGACGCCGCTGGCATTCCGTTTCACACCTTTGGTTTCAATTGCCCTGGTTGCGGCGCACGACTGCCACGTTTTCAACCAGTCCGATCGAGCTCGATTTCTCATCTTCTTGAGGAAACTGAGGTTCCCGAAGCCTTGTTCGTGGATCGCGTCTCGCGCAGCGCTCTGCTATTAGCCGAAGCGCTCTCACCAAAAGGCGCGATCATCTTTTTTGAGCCTTCGGGTATTGGGAACCCTGCGCATTTTGCGGAAATGCTCAAAATGGCGCACATCGTCAAATATTCGCATGACCGACTTGCGGACCTAGGCGAGCTCGTGTGGGGCTCACAGATGTTTCTGGAAATTCAGACGCTAGGCCGCGGTGGCCTGAGATTTCGTTCAGGTCAGGACGCTTCTGGGCGACGATGGCGCAGCATCCAAGCATTGCCAGTCGCTCGACTACGAGACACCGCTGGGTGCGGCGACTGGCTCACCAGTGGCTTGATTGATTCCTTGTGCCGGAAAGGCACTCGTGGCTTTCACCGCCATGGAATCTCACGACTCATGGACGCCCTGGCGTTTGGGCAAGGGCTCGCTGCGTGGAACTGCGGCTTTGCTGGTCCGCGAGGGGGAATGTATGCCATGTCGAGATCCGATCTGTGGCGGACAATTCGAGGTATAGCCTCGGGAAATCAAGTTTCATGCAGCATTGAGCCAGGGTCTCCATCCGAGATCCTCACCGCATCGGCAACGATTTGCGACTCCTGCAAGCCCGTTGTATCCGGACGTCGTGCCCGTGTCAGCTAGTCGATTCTGATCATAGTCTTCAGATCAAGCGTCAGGGGCAAGTACGGCGGCCCCACGGGATTGGATGTCGCGCGGATCGGATTTGGCTCTCTTCCAAATTGCCCCTGAAGTTCGAATCGTTCATTCGGGACCGGGAAACGCCCATGGTTCCGGGTATCCAGTCCGCCGAATCGTCGCACCCAACATGCTCCGGAGATCGATCGTACTTCGTCGTCGGCCGAGTGCAGGATGCCCCGGCGGCCCACGAATTTTCACGGACAGGGCCTGAGAGGGTTACGATGGTGCGGGAACGAAGAACCCACACCAAGCAGATCAATCACATGATCCTACGGGTGAAATGCTATGCCGGCCGGAAGGCGGACGAGCGACCAGTGAGGTTTCAGCTCGGCGAGCGTGAATACGTGGTCGAGGAAGTTCTGGACCAGTGGTACGGCCCGGACGAAACCTTTTACAAGGTCTGCGCCGACGATGGCAACCTCTATATTTTGCGCCACCAAATGGCGGCAGACGAGTGGAGATTGGAATCGTTCCGGCGGCTCAGTTAGTTCGATACAGCCTGCTTGTTCGCCGCTTCAGCCCGCTCCAGGGCCCAGTGCTTCTGGCGGCGACGACGATTGCCCTTTTGCCAGCCGCACCTGAGACGACGTTTGCGTGTCGGGGTGCGCTGGTGGCGGCGGTCACGGTGCGGTTTCTCCTCTGACAGCCGCCCACCGGCGCTGCTGGGCCTCTCTCATGCGGCGTCGGCCAGCAGCACTGACCTTCCTCCGCTTGCGACTTGGCATTTCCGGCCTGCCGTCTGAGGCCGGGCGGCGACCGTTCAGCATCTCGCGAAGCTCAGCAACCTGACTGTCGATCTTCCTCTTTTGCGACTCGAAGCCTTCGATGGCGGCAAGGATTACTTCATCCGATAGTTTTATTGGCATGGGTCCCTTCAAAGTTTAGCGCTCCTGGAGCATGAGTTCGTAGCGAGCGACTGCTGGAGCGCCGACGCAAACAGGCCGCCTTCCGCGACCCGTACAACACTCTAAATAGCTTCGACTTCACATTAACTCCAAAGATGAACCGCAGTCTGGTGTTCGACCTGGCTACGGCTGGCTTCATCGGCAAGCGGGAAGACTCACTGTTTCTCGGCCCAGGCGGCAGCGACAAAAGTCACTTGGCTCAGGCTATCGATCTGTTTGCTTCTCTGTGTGCGCGGGCACGCACAATCGGCGGTCTATCTTATCTCTCATGCGGACCGGCCTGCGGATCAAGGTCCGAGAAGGACGGTCAGGCATTTTCCGTCCCAGTGCCCAGTGCCGCAGGCTCACGATAGGCAATCGTGTGCCCGTGTTAAAGAAGGATCAGTATTCAAGCCGCGCCGTTTAGGGTGCCGGGGATGTTCGGGCCGGGGAGCGACTGCCGGTGGCCTCTCGTGCTGGGGGTTCCACTGCAACGACGCTGCGCGAGCCGTCCCCGACCGTCACGAAGCCGGCCCAATAAAAGGGTACTGCGTTCGTGCCAAATCGCTGTATGAGATCGATCTTCGCCTGCCGGAGTGCCGAACTGGGATCATCTCCCCTAGCAAGGTAACGATAGAACCGCTCCATGAGCTGCGCCGTGAAGATATCGCTCGTCATCCACAAACTAGCAACCACTGCTTTGCTGCCGGCAAACAGAAAGGCGCGGATCAGATTCGCAACGCCCTCTTCCCCTTCGAGGCTCCCAACGCCAGTGTCGCACGCAGATATCGTCACTAATTGAGCTCGAAGTGGGAGGTTTCTAATCTCGCGGGCCTGGAGCAGTCCGTCTTCTCGGCCCTGGGCGTCAGGGGCCAGCACGAGAGCCGCCCGGTCCGGAAACTCGGAGCTGGGCACTCCGTGGGTCGCAATGTGAATGATGTCGAACGTTTCAAGTGGCTGAGACTTTAGGGCGACTTCGGTGGCGTCGGCGCCCAAGAGCAGCTTACTTTGGCCCACGATAGCACGGCTCGCCGCAATGATTTCATCCCGCGTATTGGGAATATCGCCTAACCGGTCCGCCCGTAGTTCCGCAAAATTCATATTCGCTGGGCCGCGTGGTACGTCACCGTCAGTCGGCGGTCTGCGAACTGCCGCTGTGTATGGCACGTCCCCGACACCGAGGAAACGCAAGCCGGAACGCCTGGGCACGTCCGATGAGTGCAACAGATAAAGGACGGTGCCAGAAGGGCAATAACTGAGAACGTGCGATTCAAGTAGGGGATGACCTTTTGGATCGCTCAGGGAATCGAATGGGAGGAAGTTGAGCGGTCCATCCGGCACTACGATCAGCCGTAGCTTATCGACCTGGGCGAACACTGGTTGAAGAAGCATGGAATAAAGCTGCTGCCCGATCTCCGTCGCGAACCTCTTGCTCCGAATCCCTTCCAGATAATCATCGATTGTCTGCTCCAAACGGCGCCGACCGGCTGGTAGGGTGATGATGGTAGCGTGATTACGGGTGACGACGATACAAAAAGAATTTGGCTCATCCAGCACGTATTCGAGAATCGCTTCATCAGGATGGAGACGGGATTGAACGGCCGCGAGGGGGGGCCGGCTTCGAACGAATCACTGCGGCCCGAAACGGAGTCGTCCGGCCGCCGATGGGTGTCAACACCTGCTCGCTTTCAAATAGCCGGGCAAGGAGTTCTTGTCGCCTGGCCCGGTTTGCTTCTTTGAGCAACTGGCTCTGAATCTGATTGACCTGCTTCCGAGCCCACATGATCGCTGGGTCCGTGAGCGGCTCGGAATTTCTCTCTCCACGAAGGGCGTCAGCCAGAGATCGTCCGCGCGCTGCTTCGATTACGCTGTATGCTTTCTGCGTATCTCGCTCGCTCGCGGCCGCGAGCTCGAAGCGGCCTAGGTAAACGCTGCTGAGCGTGGAAATCAACGAACTCTCAATCTGCCGGCTGGGCGCACTGATGAGTAGCGCATCAATCATGTCGGCAGCCTGCTCATATAGCCGACTGGCTTCGTTGGCCTTGCCCTGCCGGGCTTTCAATTCCGCCAGCAGCGCCACGTGCTGTGGCAAGTGGTACTTGTCCTCAAGGTTGCGCATTGCCGCCAAGCCACGACTCACATACTTTTCGGCGGCGCTCGGGTCGCCTGAATCGCGATAGACCTTCGCCAGCTCAAGCGCGCTCCACGCAAAGGCGTGATGGAATCCTCCCACCTCGCTGAGGTCGTTTGCTGCTCTTAGATATTGAATGGCCTTGGCGTGCTCTTCTGCTCCGGTCCCTGCAACGATTAACAACTGTGCCTCGGCGGAGCGATTTCCTTCAGCATGCGCACGTGTCAAGGCTTGCTGCAGGACGGCCGCCGCTTCCGGCTTGCGACGGAGGGCAATTAGGGCCCGCGCCTTGCCTTGGTATGCCAGAAAGGGGAAGCCGGCATCTGGAGTTGTCGAGGCTGCTTCAATCGCGCGATTGCAATAGGCAAGACCGTTCTCGGGCTGACCTGCCTCGACGAGCCCGTTTCCTACGACGGAACTGTAGTACACGGCTGCGCCGATATCACGCTGAAGCGGCTGCGCGATCATTGCTTTTTTCAACATCTCTACCGCAGCCTGAATCTCACCATCCATGTACGCGATTTCCCCGAGCTCCGCTTGGGCACGCGCCAGCGATCGTCGCCGCTGGCTTTCGCCAGATTCAATATCGACTCCCACCGAGTGCGGGCTGAGGCCTCATTGACTACACGCTCGCGGGCGGCTTTGGCTACCAAACACCGGAGCATGAGCTTCGGATCACCTTGAACGAAGGGATCCCGCAGATCTTTGTTCAGCTCGCTGTCCGCGGTGGCGGTGGTGCCGGTACCCGCGGTCGCCCAGAGATAGCCGAGCCGGGCATGCAGAGCGTTTCTCTGGTCAGCGGACTGAGCGAAGAGCTTCTCAGCCTGAGCGAACAGGGACGCCGCTTCGGGCCAATTGTTTAGCTGTGCAAGGGCATCTGCATCTGTCAGTAGTTTCCTCGGATCACTCGGATGGTCGTCCGTAGCGGCAAACAGAAGGCATGCACCGGCCAGAAGAGCAAGGTGCGCTTGCCAAAGCACACATGTCCTCCCACGGCGAAAAATCAGACCGATTTGCGACCCAGGCATCCCGAACGCCCCTCGGTTTCTCAATTTTGACACAAGCTAAGAGCTCGTAGTGTGAAAACGGTTGCGGTTGGCGCCCCCTCAAGCGCAATCGAACGGGCCTAACCCGTCAGGTCAGCATGAAGAACGATCCTGAGTGCTGCGGCGAGCTCACGCATCGCTCGCTTGTTTTGTGCCAGCAACCGGAAGGTCTGGACGGGCGAGCCGAGGGCGACTCGGAGGGCCTTGCGGCCGTCAAGGGCGCCATCCGCATTTAGGGCGTTGTTGAAGTTCGGCAGGTTGGAATCCACGGAGTCGCTCACCACCCGAAGAACAGCAGCGGGCACGCTGGCGCGCGCCGCAGCGGCGAGGAACTCATAGCTCTCCATGTCGACGACACCGGCACCGGATGCGGCGAGTGTCAACCTATCGGCTTTCGTAACCGCAATCCGCGGCGACGTGATGCCAACAACGCGCTCACATGTCATGCCACCGGAACCGAGGACCTGGCCTAGGCGGCTGGTTATTGTCGGAGCGCAGTCCAACGGGGGCCCCCCAGCACAGGACAGGCAATTCGTATAAAGCACAACCCGCGACTGGGGCAAGGACTGCGTAAGACCGCCACATAGCCCTATTACAAGGACGGCGTCTGGCTTGTCTCCGGAGGCCCTCTCGGATCCATCCTGGTCCATCCACGCGCCGAGGATCTCCGCGACACTCTTCCTTGCGAGTTGCGGCCCCATGCCGCTGACGATCAGTGTGAGTTCGTTCGGGCCGACACGAAGCGTCGCACCTGGAGCGGGAAGCCCAGCGGCCACACTCGGGCGGGATAGCTCAAGAACCGGGCGAACCTCCATCTTTGAAGCTGCAAAAACATAGATTCTGCTCATGGTTTGGCCCCAGGTCGAAACGACTTACCTCGACTCCCCACCCGTAGGTTAGTCACGGGGCGACTAGGCCGCGAGGATCTCGGCGTATCTGCTGAAACCCCACGCGAACTCGCTCGCATCAAGCATACTGCAACCGACCGTACCCAGAGCGACAACGCCGGGTTTGCCCACCAGCGTGGCCGACTGCGTCGCCTAGAGGCTTGTTTTAGCGGAAGCGGGACCGCAGCCCGGGCATGTCGTACTCGTCGGCCGGGCACGCAGCCAGTCGGACCCGGCTTAATTTTCGGCAGGCGGTCAACTCGTCGCATCATCACAGCATCTCGACGGGGTACGATGTGGAGGCGAGAGCAGCCGCGCGTCGAACGGTCAGCGTGAAGCGACCCGGAGGCAAAGAGCGCAGATCAAACGGAGCCTCCACAGTGGTGACATAGTTCTTTATCATTGCATTTCCAGTCGTTTCGATTCGTGTTGTACCGCTGGCATCCAGGAGCCTCAAGACGTATTGACCTTCCTCGGAACCAATGGGTAAAAGAATCACGAGCATTAGGTTTTCGCGCCGAAGAATAACCGGGCCTGGCGAGCCAGGCGTCACACCGCGAAAAGATTCGAACGGCCGCAGATCGACCAGTTGCTTCGGAACGCGTTGAGGTTCGCTATAGCGGCCCAAGAAGAAAAAGCCAGCAACCCCGATGATCGCCAGGCACGCTGCGACTAGAGCACCAGCAACTACCGTTCGTTGTCGCTTCCACGCCCGCCGGATCGTCTCGTACTCCGCGAAACACGGCGAGCAGGTCGCTACGTGTTGGACGTCTTCGGCCTCATCAGTCGGCCGGAGGTCGCGCGCGAGGGCCTCGAGCCGGTTGCGCCCAGGACAACCGACCCGATCAGCGTTGGGGAACGCAGACCGGGCGTATTCCCGAGCCGCACGCAGAAATCTCTCTTCACTTACTCCTGGCAAAATCTTATCGCCCGCGGAAATTCGCCATCTCATCGGCGGCCTCTGTTCTCTTCATCAATCTGCCGCAAGGCTCGGTAGAACCGAAGGCGCGCCTGCCCACCTGTGAGGCCAAGCAGACTTCCGACCTGATCCCATGTCTTGCCGAGGGTACGGAAGAACAGCATGATGCGGATCTCTGTCGGCTGCCCGTTCAGAACTTGGTCCACCCAAATCCAAAGCTCTATCTCCCCGCGCCATTCTGGCGCCACGGTGGAAGTGAAGGCCTCGAGGTCTCGGCTGAGTCCCCGGTAATCGATTCGGCTCTCTCTAGCCTTTGTCGATGCAATATAGTTGATGGCCGCGACGCGGCAAAATGCGACGAGCGATCGAACCTCACGAGGGTGATTTTCGAGAGACTTCGATATGTGGGCGGCGACCTCCTCAATCAGATCGGCTGCACGATCTGAGTCGCCGAGTTGGTGCCCCACGTAGGCCCAAAACCACGGCCAGAGCTGCGCCAAGGCATCGCGCAACTCGGGACGCACGGTTCCGCTCACGTAAAAATCCGGCAACCGCGATTGGTCCTCCCGGTTGCGACTCCGGACATATAGCTAGTTTTCTCCTGGCTGAGGCCGGCAATTGGACACGGGTCAACGCCCCTATAGATATGACCAATGGCGGGGGCCGGATTCGACAAACTTTTGCAATTTTTAGCTCGTTTTCTGAAAATCGCCCCACTCGCGATCTGCCAAGCTTAATTGGAGTGCACCCGTGGAGGACGGGTCCAAGCGAACGTCAACTGCATTGTTCTCTCGCCGACGCTTCAACGCTCCGTCGGTGGTCGGAAAACTGGATCCGCTTGCATCTCCGATGGGTCGCTGTCGCGGGTTTCAGTTCATGGATGATGAGGCAAACAGATGCTGAGGGCTTCGGATCGGTTTCCGTTCGTGCTCGTCGAGGTCGGCGATCGGATGAATCAACACCAACTCCGGAAAATAACCTTTCCTAACTTGGAGAAATCCGCGAGCCCGGGCGTCTCGTTCGAACTGCCTGGCCGCAGATCCGCAGTGCCAGGCTGGGCGGATTAGCTTGCGCGCCACGATCGCCTCCCAGGACCCGTTTTCGTCTACGGATTCGTCAAATCCGGCGGTTGCGAAGAGTCTATAGAGTAGGGGCGCCCGTTGGCACTGGACACCGTGACACATTCGGCGCGGTGGCGGTCGTCTAACTCGAATTCAGAGGGGAGAGGGGTCCGTTTATGGCACCAGTAGCTATTCCTGTTCTCATCAAAA
>Ga0335079_10002247_pt1 | contig 22291 bp, 22 predicted proteins | sample Lox_Sample_33_FD_206719 | JGI IMG/M metagenome (GOLD analysis project Ga0335079, IMG submission 206719) | Soil microbial communities from Loxahatchee National Wildlife Refuge, Florida, United States - Lox_Sample_3.3 | ecosystem: Environmental > Terrestrial > Soil > Wetlands | place: USA... | reverse complement strand
ATATCTTCCGGAACCGTTTCATCCAGATCTGGTTCCTCTGCAGTTTCCTCAACCACTGCAGATGACTGCGGCGGGATCTCTGACGGCGCTTCACGTGCTTCGGCTCCCTCGGGGCGGACCTCAGCGGGTTCTGACTCAAGGGGAAGTTGCTGATCGGTCGGAGCTGCAGTCGCCACGGGACGTTCTTCCGCTGCAACGGGTACAATCTCTTCTTGAATCTCTTCGGAGGGTACGGCTGGAATTTCGGCGATGGCAGCAGGGGAAGACTCATCAACCAGAACTCCATCGGGTTCGGCAGGCGGCTCCTCGGTCACAGGCCCTGCATTGAGCCCGGGTTCCACGATGGACTCGGTCGGCTCATCTGCCCGTTCCAGCCCGCCGCCCTTCGAAATCACGGCGAGGAGTTCTTCACACAATCCCTCCAATAGGTCAGGATCGGGGATACACGCCTGCGCGTTTTCAACGGATGCCAGCGCAAGGGCGAAATTATTTTCAACGAAGTGGCATTTGGAGAGTATGAGATGGGCTGTACCATACCCCGGGAATTTCTTCAATCCCTCGGAACAGATCTTCTTGGCGTCGTCGATGCGGCCGGCGGCCAGATATTCATCGGCGAGCCGGGCAAACAGAGGTGAATGCGGCCGATCCAGAAGTTTTAATTCGAGTTCTTCTTTCGTCACTGCCGGATTCGTTCCTTGACCATCACGGTTCGAATGAATGGATCAGTACACGCTTCTCCACGGGTTGGGGAGGAGGTGTTGTCGCTGCCTGTGTGCGCATGCTCTTTGTATGGGCTGCGGCCATCCTGCGCGCGATCCATGCATGCCTCAGAGATAGCCAGGCGACCATCCCGAATCCCACCGAAAAGAGGAGCTGAAAGGGAATCGCTGCGAGCTCCAGGTAATAGACGGAAGCTGCAACCCCGAAAAAGCAGTAGAGCGACAGAAGCAGCTCGATGATGACCGTGTAGTTCACATCCACGAAAACGTATTTCTTGTCGATCCAGTTATCCTTTTTGTCGACGACCGAAAACTTCGGCGTACGGACAAATTCCGATCTTTTCCGGAACAACCCTTCGATCACGGCCCTGGTATTGTTGACGGCAAATCCCATATTTCCCGCCATAAAAAGTGGAAAGAGGAGCATGCGTTTCTGCCAGTCGTGGTACACATCTTTCTGTGAGTAAAGGTAAAACAGAAACGATCCGATGAATGCGAAGACGAAAACCGCCATGATCGCGAACCAGGTTTCATAGCCGCCCTGATGTTTGATGAAGATCAGCGGTACATTGAGGATGCCCGCAAGCAGGATGAACGGAAAGACAATATTGTTGGAAAGGTGAAATGTCGCATGAATCTTTCGTTCAAGCGGGAGATCCGATTTCCAGACTTTTGGAAGAATTTTCTGTGCAGTTTCGATTGCTCCTTTTGTCCAGCGGAACTGCTGTGATTTCAGCGCGTTGATTTCCGAAGGGAGTTCCGCGGGAGAGGTTACGTCGTTGAGGAATTTGAACTTCCAGCCTCTCAGCTGGGCGCGATAGCTCAGGTCGAGGTCTTCCGTGAGCGTATCGGCTTCCCAGTTTCCCGAATCAAAAATACACTCCTTGCGCCAGATCCCGCCGGTACCGTTGAAGTTAATGAAGAATCCTGCTTTGTTGCGGACGTTCTGTTCGATCACAAAATGCCCGTCGAGTGCCATCGCCTGTGCGCGAGTAAGGAACGAGTAGTTGCTGTTGAGATGTTCCCAGCGCGTCTGCACGAGACCGATGTTCTTATCCTCCAGGAAATAGGGGACGGTCTGGAGAAGAAAGTCTCTCTTCGGGATGAAATCGGCGTCGAAGATTGCGACATATTCGCCGCGGCATGATTTGAGTCCTTCTTTCAGCGCCCCCGCTTTGAATCCCTTCCTGTTGGTACGGTGCACGTGCTTGATATCGAACCCTTCGGCCTGTTTTCGTGCAACAAGTGTCGCGATGATGTCGACGGTTTCGTCTGTGGAGTCATCGAGGATCTGTATTTCCAGCTTCTCACGCGGGTAGCTGATTCTGCAGCAGGCATTAATCAGCCGCTCGACGACGTAATATTCATTGTAGACAGGCAACTGAAGGGTCACCATCGGAAAGGCAGAGAGCTGTCCGGCTTTCGGCGTCTTGGTTTCCCGATGCTTGAGGTAGTAGTAAATCATCACAAACCCGCTCGACCCGAAAAGGAAGAGGATTGTGAGCGAAATGAAATATGCAACGATTACGAAATCCTGCATGGTGTCCGTCTATGCCTTTCTGTTGTGAACAGGAGCGTTGTTCATCATGGCGTGATTACCAGTTTGCCACTGTTGCAAGCAAAACATCATCGATGATCTTGTTGATTGCCGCATCGATGCCTGCCTGGCGCTGAGTGATGTCGCCGCCGGCGACATAATCACCCCACTCCGTAAATTCTTTTTCGTACACCTTCTTTTTCAGAACCATATCCTGATACGACACTTTTACGGTCAACGTCACCTTGCGTTTTGTGACCGCCTCATTGGTGGCAACAACCTGGGGTTCATCCGGCATCGAGAGTATCGTTCCCTCGAGTATCGAATCGGAATGAGACCGGTCGACAATCTGCAGACTGTTATCCTGCCGGAAACGGTCGATCAGCTTGTTGGTGAGATTCTCACGCAGATTCGGCTCACCCGAGCCGCTCTGATCGTCGAACAGCGGAATGGCAATCGTCTTCAGGTGTGGAGGAACCGAAGACCCCGTGAACGAATAGCATCCACCCAGCCAGAAGATGATGATGCAGAGTCCCGTATGGAGAATTGCTTTCATTCTTCCAGTCCGTATTCCTTGATTTTCCGGTAGAGTGTCCGCTCGCTGATATTGAGGGCGCGTGCAGCGAGCCGGCGGTTTCCTTCATACCGCTCAAGAGCACTTTCAATCATCCGGCGTTCCATCTCATCGATAGGAAGCACCTGCTTGGAGTTCTCCTGGTATTCAGAATCGACATTGGCTTCGAGTGCCTTGGCGCCCGATGGGGCAAATGCCACCTGCTGCTGGTGAAGTGCCTGTTTGATTTCCATGATATCGCTCTTCATCTCGAGCAGCGCGCGCATGATGATCTCGCGTTCCGCCTGGTCGGGAGTTTTGTGGGTGAAGACCGGGAGATTCCTTCCGTTATCATGAAGATCCCTGAGATATTTCCGTACGTCATCGCTGTTCAGGCGTTTACCCCGCTCGATAACGAGCATGCTCTCGACGACATTCCGCAATTCACGTACGTTTCCGGGCCACCGGTAGCTCTTCAGGAGATCGATGGCATCTTCCGTAAATCCGGCGAACGGAATCTTGTTTTTCTCACTCACGAGTTTTGCGAACTCATCGATGAACAGGGGAATATCTTCCCGCCGCTCACGCAGGGGAGGGATCCGGATATTGATTGACCGCAGACGGAAGAAGAGATCGCCCCGGAAATTCCCGTTCCGGACCTCCGTTTCGAGATCCTTGTTGGTTGCTGCGATGACGCGGACATTGACTTTTCGCGGGGTCGAGGATCCGACACGCATGTACTCGCCATTTTCAAGCACCCTCAGAAACTTGACCTGTGTTGCCGCGGGAAGCTCACCAATCTCATCGAGAAAAATAGTTCCCCCGTCGGCGAGCTCAAAATATCCCTTGCGCATGTCGGCAGCACCCGTGAAAGCCCCCTTCTCATGTCCAAAGAGCTCGCTTTCGATGATGCCCTCCGGTATTGCGCCGGCATTGACCGAAATCATCGGCTTTGTGGAACGATGGCTCGCGGCATGGATTGCCTTCGCAACGACTTCCTTTCCGGAGCCGCTTTCTCCCGTAATCATCACGGTGAGGTCGGTCGCTGCAACCTGTGCGATCACGTGTATAATTTCCTTTATTTCGACAGACGTTCCGATGATACCGTACTGCCGTGAGTCACCGCGCTCCATGAACCTCAATACCTCTGAACGATAATCGATTCGACGTTGTATTTTGTACGGATTTCCTTCACCGCGGCACGTGCCTCTTCGACTGACTTATAGCCTCCAACCCAGACAAGGTAGAGACTCCGGTTTCCGCGAATCTTGTTGTTGATGTCGACGGAATATCCGAGTTCCTGGAAGTAGTTCTTCTGTTTCTGCGCGTTGGAGAGTGTCGAGAACGCTCCCGTCTGTAAAACATACGACGTCGCCTGTGTCTGCGGTTGGGACTGCGCAGGTGCTTTTACGTTTTGCTGCGTATCGGGGGCAGCGGGCTCCGGTGTGGGGAGCTTCACCGGTGGCGGCTCGTGCTTCGGAACCTTCTCTGCCGCGGGCTTCCCGGTCACATAAATGGAATTCGGATAGTCCTTCTTCAGCTGCTGCATCTTCAGATCAGCCGTCTTGTACAAGCCGAGTGCATAATAGTACTGGTAGATTCTGTACAGTGCATCGCTTGCCCATTCGCTCTTCGGAAAATTATCGACAACACCCTGATAAAACTTGACTGCTTCGATCCCGTCAGTTGCCAGCCGTCCCTGAAGATACATGATGCCCGGAGTGTTCTGGTATTTTGCGATCAGATCGGGGAGAATTTTTCTGACCGAATCGGCTCCACCCTGATCGATCCGTTCGAGATAGGAGCGAATCTCTCCTTCATCCTGTGACAGGAGCCGCAGGGGGATCATCGTTCCGATCACGAACAGTGCAAGGAGGACTGTGCGGAGAAGATATTCAATGCCATTCCTATATGTTTTTCTCATGCGGCCTCCACTGATGTTGAATGTTGTACGATGGATCCAAAAAGCGTTGCAGAATTCGACCTTCCGATACAGACATCGACGTACTCTCCCGGAACAGTTCCGCCCTTATCGAAAATCACCATCTTGTTTCCGTCTGTCCGGCCGTGCCACTGGTCTGACGATTTTTTGCTTTCGCCCTCGACCAGAACTGTAACGGTCGAACCGACGAGCGTGCGGTTCTTGTCAGTGGAAATTGAATTCTGGAGCTCGATAATTTCTGTCACTCTGCGGGATTTGATTTGATCCGGCACATCGTCGTTCATCGTGAATGCGGGAGTATTCTCACGCGGGGAATATTTGAACATAAACGCGCCGTCGTAGCGAACGTCACGCAACACGTCGAGCGTCGCACTGTGGTCAGCTTCAGTCTCTGTGGGGAATCCGGCAATAATATCTGTTGAAAGCGTCGCAGCGGGAATATTCCGGCGAATCTTTTCCACCAGGTGCAGATAATGATCGCGCGAGTATGTCCGGTTCATCAATCCGAGTATACGGTCGGAACCGGACTGGATGGGGAGATGAATGAATTTGCAGATGTTCGGTTCGGAAGCGATTGCTTCGATAAGCTTATCGGAAAAATCCTGCGGGTGAGATGTGGTGAACCGGACACGTATCGACCGGTCAACCCGTGCGACAGCACGCAGGAGATCCGGAAAATCGTGATCTCCATCGCGGTAGGAGTTAACGTTTTGACCAAGGAGCGTGATTTCCTTGAAATTACGAGATGCGAGAAGCTCCACCTCATGGACCACACCGGCGAGCGTTCGGCTTCTCTCCCGTCCCCGGGTAAACGGAACCACACAAAACGTACAGAACTTGTCGCACCCGCGCATCACTGAAATCCAGGCGCTCACGCCGCTTGTCCTGAGCGGGACGATATCGTCGTACGTTTCACTCCGCGAAAGCTGGACGGCAATACCTTTCTCTCCATGCCAGGCATTGTCCAGGAGGACCGGCATCTTCCGGTACTCGTCGGGTCCAACGATGATATCGACAATCTGACCGACGCCTCGTGCGAAATCGTCGGTGAGTTTAGATCGCAGTCGTTCCGCCATACAACCGATCACACCGACGACCACGTCGGGGTTCTCTTCTTTCAGTCGCTTAAATTCCCCGAGGCGCCCGTAAATTCTCTGTTCCGCGTTCTCACGAACGCTGCACGTATTTACCAGGACGACATCGGCATCAGCCAGAGTCGGGGAGGGTTCGTATCCGCTTTTACCGAGAACGCTGTGAACGACTTCGGTATCCGCGATGTTCATTTGACAACCGTACGTCTCTATGTAAACCCGCTTTTTCCGTTCTGGCATGACTAGTGAGAGAGGAGAATGGGGAATTCCTCAAAATCGTTCAAGAAATCCGAAAAACTATTACCAAGTTTTAAAGATAACCATAAACTGACAGATAGTCAAGAATTCCAAATCCCGCAGATGAAAATTCTTTCATTCGGACATGATTTGTAGGTTTCACGGAGGGGGATCATTGACAAGTCGTCAGACTACGGTCCTTGCAGATCGCGGGATATTTTTTGTATATTTTGCCTTTTCACATCCACAAAAGGAGAGAGAACTTGGACCGAAGAAATGCCCCCCTCGATATGGACCCCGGAGAATTCAAAAAACTGGGGACCCAATTGGTCGAACATCTCGCAGATTTTCTTGCTACCATCCGGTCCAAACCGGTTACTACCGGCGAATCTCCGGAAGCGATTCGCAAAGTGCTGCCCCAGACCGGTATGCCGGAGCATGGGACGGATGCTTCAGATATTCTCAGCGAGACAACTAGATTGCTGGTGGACCATTCCCTTTTCAACGGTCATCAGAGCTTTTATGGATACATCACCTCATCGGCGGCTCCGCTCGGAGCGCTTGGAGATCTTCTGGCATCCGCCGTCAATCCGAATGTCGGCTCTTTCCAGCTTTCGCCTGTTGCAACCGAAATCGAAGTGCAGACTGTCCGATGGATATCCGAACTCATCGGTTACGCGAAGGATTGCGGAGGCATTCTCGTGAGCGGCGGCAATATGGCGAATTTCGTTTGCTTCCTTGCGGCAAGAAAAGCAAGAGCCGCCTGGGATATCAGGAGTAAAGGGAATTCTCATCCCGAGGGTTATCCGATCAGGATTTATGCGACACGGGAAACACACACATGGCTGCAAAAGGCCGCGGATCTTTTTGGGTTCGGTACCGATTCAATACGATGGGTTGAAACGGATGCCGAGCTGAGAATGAATCCGGCTGATCTGCGGTCGCAACTTCTCAGCGCTAAAAAGAACCATGAGTTTCCGCTTCTGGTTGTCGGGAATGCCGGAACAGTATCTACGGGAGTGGTGGACCCTCTGCAGGAAATCGGAAAAATCTGCAGAGAGGAAGATGTCTGGTTTCATATTGATGGCGCCTATGGGGCGATTGCCGGGTTGCTTCCCGACGCGCCGGCTGACTTGCATGCTCTTGCCGTTGGAGATTCACTCGCTGTCGATCCGCACAAGTGGCTTTATGCACCGCTTGAAGCAGGCTGTGCGCTGGTACGCAATCCCGCGGTTCTCCGCGACGCGTTCAGTTTTCACGTCCCGTATTATCGCTTTGGGAATGAAAGCAAGAAGCCGCCGGTGAATTTTTTTGAATATGGTCCTCAGAATTCCCGCGGCTTCCGGGCGCTGAAGGTGTGGCTCGCTTTGCGGCAGGTCGGTAAGGAGGGATACCGGCAGATGGTCTCTGATGATATAGCACTTTCAAAGGAGCTTTTCTCCGTCCTGAAACGTGACGCTGAATTTGAGGTCCGAACACAGAACCTCAGTATTGCGACGTTTCGGTTCATTCCGAAAAATCTCGATCAATCAGGCAATACCGGGACCGAATACTTGAACCGGTTGAACGAGGAGGTTCTTGCGAGAATACAGGCCGGCGGGGAAGCGTATCTCTCCAATGCAGTGGTCGGAGGTGATTTTCTTCTGCGCGCCTGCATCGTAAATTTCCGGACGACGATGCGTGAGATCCGCGCACTTCCCGCCCTCGTGAAGAAGATCGGACGAGTTGCTGATGCGGAACTCCGCTCGCTTCCCATCCCGAAACCGTGAAAGGATTTGCATTTGCCCTGAAAAAATGCGAAATTTGGCTTGCAATTCTCTCACTACCGACTCTCGCATATGAATCCATCCAATTTTCTACGCTCCATCAAAGACCAGGCAATCAAATCCAAAAAGGCAGTTGTTCTTCCCGATGCACACGACGAACGCGCACAGAAAGCCGCGCGCATTCTGACCGATGAACACATTGCAACACCGATACTGATCGGCAACGAAGACCAGATCCGGAAAACCGCCTCATCGTCGGGGACAGACCTCGGCAGCATACGGATCGTTGATCCCACAAAATCCGATAAACTATCCGATTTTACGAACATCTTTTTCAATCTCCGCAAGCACAAGGGGATCACTATTGAAGATGCCCGCACGGCGATGTCGCATCCGCTCTTTTTCGGCGCGATGATGGTGCATGAGGGCATGGCGAACGGAAGTGTTGCCGGATCAATCTCCACAACCGGGGATGTTCTGAGGGCAGGTATCCAGGTCATCGGGTTGAAAGAAAATATCAGCATCGTTTCCAGCTTCTTCCTGATGGTTTTTCCTCAACGTGTTTTCTCCTTTGCCGACTGCGCGGTTGTACCAGACCCGACGCCCGAGCAGCTTGCGGATATTGCGGTAACGACTGCGGAAAATCATCACAAACTTACGGGGGAGGAACCGCGCGTGGCAATGCTCTCATTCTCGACGAAAGGAAGTGCAAGCCATCCGTTTGTCGAAAAGGTGCAGCAGGCCACGGCAATCGTTAAGCAAAAATCCCCCCAGCTTGCTGTTGATGGCGAGCTTCAGCTCGATGCCGCAATTGTTCCGAAGGTAGCAGCACTGAAAGCACCGGGCAGCCCTGTTCAGGGAAATGCCAATGTGCTCATCTTTCCTGATCTGAATGCAGGGAACATCGGATACAAAATGGCCCAGCGGCTTGGCGGCGCCGAAGCTATCGGTCCTGTGGTTCAGGGATTGCGCAAGCCGGCGTTTGATTTGTCTCGCGGCTGCAGCGTCGACGATATCGTCAATACGGTTGCAATAAACTGCGTGCTCGCAGTGTAGTTTGACTGCTCATGGCCGAATCCCGTCTCGGCTCATCGTCCCGACATCTCTTCATCGATGTCTATCGAACGGCAGTCATACTGCTGATGCTCGAGGGCCATACCTTTCGCACACTTCTCACTTCCGACGCCCGCGGAACATGGCTTTTCCAGATTCATGAATTCGTCCACGGCCTGAGTGCGCCTGCGTTCCTTTTTGGATCGGGCCTTACATTTGTTATCTCGACGCGCAGGCGGTGGAAAGAATACCACCGATGGGGCACTCCTCTCGCCCGGAGAGTGAATCGGCTTCTCCTCATAGCGCTCCTCGGGTATGCAATTCATCTTCCGTATTTCTCCATCCGAAAGATCATCATCGACGGATCCGGAGCCGACTACCTCCAGCTTTTTCAGTGCGATGTCCTCCACTGTATCGGCATCGGGCTCCTCCTCCTGCACGGTCTGGTTTTTTTCTTCAGAACGGAATCGAGATTTTACGGGATGGTGCTCTCGACAATCGTTCTTGTCTGTTTCCTCACGCCGCTGGTATGGGATATCAATTTTCTGGAATACCTCCCGGTTCCTCTTGCTCAGTGGTGCAACGGGATGCACGGCTCTCCGTTTCCGTTGTTCCCCTATGTCGGATTTCTTTTTGCCGGCGTAGTAGTCTCATGGGAGTTCCTGGAGGCCGTGGATATGCATCGCGAAAAGCGATTCATGCTTTGGCTCCTTTTTATCGGGGTGGGGGTGATGTTCACCGGCATCGTTTTGGATCTTTTCCCGATCAGTCTGTATCCGCACTACAGCTACTGGTATACCAGCCCGAATTATTTTCTTGTCCGGACGGGACTTCTGCTGATGCTCACCTCAGGCGTGTGGTATGCGACGCACAGGTTCAATCAGGATCAAACGTCGGCGACGCTGCTCGGCAGGGAGTCGCTGTTCGTCTATGTTCTCCACCTGGTCGTGCTGTACGGATCTGTGGTGAACCCTTCGCTCAATCTGCAAGCAGTGATCGGTCCGTCGTGCGGCATTCTTGGGGCGGCGGGGTTCTTTCTTCTCTTGACACTGACGATGTTCGTTGCGGCATTTGTGTGGCATCACCTCAAGAAGCGGCATTTGACGGTACTCCGCCTCATCCAGCTGGGAGGTAGCGCGGCATTCCTGTATTATTTCTTCACCAATGATTTCTGAAGAGTTCAATTTTTCGGGTGATCTCCGAAACCGGTGTGCCGGCTTCCGGGGTGCGCAGCGATGGAAATCTTTTTCATGTGCATTCGACGCTTCGGTGATAAATCGTCGTTGAAAAACAGTCAGGGGAGACAGATGGAACCGAGGATCGTTGGGCGGTCCGCGCCTGTTGCCCCCGGAATGTTTCCCGGATTCCCAGCAAGCGTTTCGTTTGCCAGAACCGCGAAACAGATTGCTTCTTTCGCATCTGACGGGATGTCGAATTCATCGGATGTCATCACGCGGATTCCCCCGAAGTACCGGCGCAGAGCTTCCATGAGATAGATGTTCTTAGATCCGCCGCCGCTCACAATGAGCTCGTCAGCATGTATCGCGGGCTTTAGGAACCGACGATAGCCTTCATATATCGAGAGCGCAGTAAATTCCGTTGCGGTTGTGATGAAATCGTAGGAATAAATCTCTCCACGATATTTCAAGAGCGATTTCACGAAACCTTCCCCGAACATTTCCCTCCCGGTCGATTTTGGAGGTCTTCTCCTGAGATACGGATGATCCAGAAGTTTACGCAAGAGTCGTGTATGAATGATTCCCTTTGAGGCGAGCGCGCCGTCACGGTCATACGGTTCGCTGAAAAAATATTGCGCCAGTGCATCGACCACCATATTGCCGGGCCCGGTGTCAAATGCCGTCACATCTTCGCGCCGGCATCCTTTCGGCAGAATCGTGAGATTGGCGATCCCTCCAATATTCAAGACGATCCGATTCCTGGTGCGTGATCGAAGAATGAGATAATCGAAGAGAGGAACGAGCGGTGCCCCGGATCCTCCGAGCGCCATATCTCCCATCCGGAAATTTCCAACCGTAACGATGCCCGTCCGCTTGGCTATGACCGAAGGGTCACCAACCTGAAATGTGGACCTTATCGATCTTCCAAAGAGCCGCTTCGCGATCGGAAGGTGGTGAAGAGTTTGTCCATGCGAGCCGATGAAATCGATTTGCTCCCGAGGCTTTCTTCCTCTTCGCGCAATCCGTACAGCCGCATCGGCGAAAAATTCTCCCACGAGGACTTCAAGTCGCGCGATATTGTCGATCCGTGCTGTTTCCGGGTTCGAATTCTTCAGCAAAAATCTCTTGAATCCTCGGGGATAGGGAAATGTATCGAAGGCAAGAATCCTGACTGCAGTGGAAGTGCCTGCTCCGGAGATTTCCGCGAGTGTCGCGTCGATACCATCCGCAGAAGTGCCGGACATCAACCCGATCACAGTCCGTTTCTTCTTCCTCCATATTCTCTCAAGCGGATTCATCTTTTGCTGCAAGCGGATTTATCGTATATTTCCTCTTTGAAAATCATCAGACAACTTCATGAAGCAATCTGCACACGTTCAACATCGGCACGATGATCTCACCGGCGCACACGAATCGATTGCCGGCGGCTTGTCCCTGGCATTTGGACGTGCCGAACGCGCCGGTTGCCGCGCCCTTCAGATATTCACCAAAAACTCCAATCAGTGGCGGGCAAAAGAGCTTTCGGAAAACGACATCGCAAGCTACAAAACAGCGGCTTCGAAATCAAACATCCGGGATGTCATCGCTCATGATTCGTATCTCATCAACCTCTGTGCGAGCAACCCGTTCATTCTGAACAAATCGCGTGAGGCATTTTGTGATGAGCTCCGGCGCTGTGCACTCCTCGGCATCCGGTATCTCAATTTTCATCCGGGTGCGCATACCGGTGCCGGAGAAGAACAGGGAATCCGTCTCCTTATCGAATCGCTGAACATGATCCACGATCAGACCGACGGATTGGATGTCCTGAGTGTGCTGGAAACAACGGCAGGGCAGGGAACAGTAATCGGTCACCGGTTCGAACATCTCCGGGATATACTTGGAGGTGTAGCCCACCCCGAACGCATGGCTGTATGTATCGATACCTGCCATGTCTTTACAGCCGGATATGATCTTCGCGATGCATCGGCGTATGAATCTACGATGAAGGAGTTTGATGATGTTATCGGGCTCGATCGGCTCGTGGCGGTTCATATGAACGATTCGAAGTATCCGCTGGGTTCTCATCGTGACCGGCATGAGCATATCGGAAAAGGGTATATCGGTATGGAAGGTTTTCGGTTGATCATGAGAGACGAACGGTTGCGAAACGTCCCGAAAATACTCGAAACTCCGAAAGGTGAAGATCTCCGTGAAGATCGCATGAACCTGCGCCTGCTCCGTACTCTTTCAAAGAGAAGTACACCAGTGCGATGAGTCGGGGTGAGCTTGACATCATCAGGAATTGCTGTATATTACTGTTGAAGAGAGTTCAATGCAGCAGACCGAGACCCAGACATTGAAGGAGCTTCTGTCGCGAAACGTCCGCGAAGGCGAGCTCTATCAAAAATTGGAGAACGGACGGATTGAATGCTACTCGTGCGGACACCGCTGTGCGATTGGAAACGGGAAGGAAGGTATCTGTCACGTTCGGTTCAACAGAGATGGAAAGCTTTACGTGCCATGGGGTTATGTGGGAGGTCTGCAGGTCGACCCCGTCGAAAAGAAACCCTTCTTTCATGCACTCCCCGGCAGTCTGGCAATGAGTTTCGGCATGCTCGGCTGCGACTATCACTGCGATTACTGTCAGAACTGGATTACTTCCCAGGCCATTCGTGATCCTCATGCTGTCTCCAACCCGGAGATGATCGACGCGGCGGATATCGTGCGCCTTGCCTTCGACCACAATGCTGCAATTGTCACAAGCACGTATAACGAACCCCTTATCACAAGCGAGTGGGGGGTCGAAGTTTTTAAAACGGCAAGACGGTACGGCCTCGTGACTTCATACGTTTCGAACGGAAATGGCACGCCGGAAGTCCTCGAGTATCTTCGACCGTGGGTGGATCTCTATAAGGTCGATTTGAAGGGATTCAACGATAGGCAATACCGGAAGCTGGGCGGAGTCCTGCAGACGGTTCTCGATACGATTCAGCATCTCCAGGAAATGAAATTCTGGGTGGAAGTTGTGACGCTTATCGTGCCGGGGTTCAATGATTCCGATGTGGAAGTTCGTGATCTTACCAGATTTCTCGCCTCTGTCTCGAAGGATATTCCCTGGCATGTCACGGCATTTCACTCCGATTACCGGATGGAGGATGTTGATTCCACTCCCGTGCGTTCACTCATCCGCGCGGCGGAAATCGGCCGCGAGGAAGGGCTCCATTATGTCTACGCGGGAAATCTCCCGGGATCCGTTGGAACACTCGAAAACACCTACTGTGCATCGTGCCATGAACTGGTGATTGAACGCCGCGGTTTTCGTATTCTGAAGAATAGACTGCAGGACGGTGGTTGTCCAAAGTGCCTGAAACCAATCCCGGGCTTCTGGCGCAAACCCCCGGTAAATCGAACGACGCACTGATTTTTGATAATGATGTTGATGAAACCACGCAAGGCACAGACTACCGAAACGGTAAAAGAGCGACAGGGTGCGGCCGCGGAGCTGCCGATGTCGCAGGAGGATTGGGAAGAATTTTCCCGCGGCGTGATGCTTTTCAATACGGCAAAATTCTGGCATGCGCACGAAGCGTGGGAGCAGGTGTGGAACCGTCATCGGGGTGAGGGACGTTTTTTTGTGCAGGGACTGATTCAGCTCGCAGCGGCTTATCATCATCTCATTACGAAACGGAGCTTCACGGGCATGTTGAAGAATTTCGATAAGGCGCGCGGGCATCTCGAGCCGTTCTGTCCGGAATACATGGGTACCGCGGTCGAGCCGATTCTCCGGAGTATCGATGCATTGAAAAACGAGGCGGCCCGGGTCGGAGAGACGGGGTTCTCGGAAATCTCTCTCGATCTTCTGCCAAAGTTGCAGTTTCACCGCAGTGGAAACCCCGACCTGCTTGTTGAGATGAAGGACATCTGCGGTCATCCTCGGTTTCGCGAAGGAGTGGAACAATTCAATGGTGCATATTACTGGGAAGCGCACGAGGCATGGGAAGAAGTCTGGCGCGAGCAGGAAGGAGAGGCCAAGCCGTTTATTCAGGCATTTGTCCAGGCAGCGACAGCGTTTAATTTCCTGAAGATCGGCAAAGTATCAAGCGCATCGTACCTCTTCGAGAAAGCTATCGATTGTCTGCGGGAATTTGAGCATCTCCGATGCCCGTTCGATGTCGCGCAGTTCATCAATCAGCTGGGCGAAACGCTTCTCCAGATCAAGGCGATCCCCACAAACGGAACCCCGTCGGCATTTTCCTTCCGTCAGCCGAAAATTGAATGTCACTCCTAAGTGAGTGGCTAATATTCTTCTCCGCGCCCCTCTTTCGGCATAAATCCCCCTGCGCCCATTTTGTCAAAAAGACAAAAAAACGTACATTACAAGAGCGATTCGTTTTAGTTTGGATTTCATTTTATGATTGACTACGGCGCTGCATTTTCTTATCCGTTCAGGGATCGTGACTGGCTGTTGAAATTCGTGATCGGCGGAGCATTTATTCTCCTCTCATTTCTCCTTGTAGGTTTGCCCGTGGTATACGGCTATTGCATCGAAGTGCAGCAGCGCGTCCGGCGCGGTGAGGATCATCCGCTTCCCGAATGGAAGGATGTGGGGGTGAGATTCATCGTGGGCTTCAAGTTTCTTGTCACGCTCTTCGTCTACCGTATTCCCCTGTTCATCGTTGCCATACCGTTCATGATCCTGGTCATACTTGCATCGGGGGCGAGAGAGCTCGGTGCAGCCGAAGTGGTCGGCGGCATCACCTTTGTCGCATTCATCGCGTTCGTGATGCTCTATGGCGTCTTGCTGCTTCTGCTCATGCCGCTTATCGCACATAAGTATTCAGAGCACGAGCACATCCGGGAAGGATTGCAGATTGTTACCATACTCTCACTCGTCGGCGAACACTGGAGAGAATTGCTCCTGATCGCCGCAATGAGTATCGCTATCGGCGTCCTCGCGCTCTGCGGTCTGGTATTCTTCCTGGTTGGCGTTCTGCTGACGCTGTTCTACGCCATGCTCGTTCAGTTTCATCTGTACGGTCAACTGGGACGGCAGATTTCTGAAACTCCGGTGGTGAACGTGTGAAATCGCTTATCGTATCTCTTGGGGGAATGCTCGTTGTCGTGGTTGCCGCATCTCTCTCGTGGTCGTGCAAGGATAAAATCAGCGGTCCCGACCTCGGCCAGATAGTCTTCCCGAGCTCCGGCGTCAGCTACAGCCAGCAGGTACAACCGTTGTTCAATCAGGGGTGCGGCGGCCAGAATAATGCATGCCACGGTCCCGCCACATTGGCGAGCGCACACTACGCTCTCGACTCGTATCTCGATGCCACGGCCGATCCGAGTATCATCGTCCGCGGTGCACCCGATCAGAGTCTGCTGAATCTCACCGTAGAAGGAAAGACACCGCCAAAAATGCCTCCGGCAGGTTCTCCCGCGTTGACGCAGAACCAGATTACCGGATTACGGGTGTGGGTGACTGAAGGAGCGAAGGGGGACAACTAGGAAGCTGCCGTTACCAGATGCGGCGGAGGTACGTACGAATGGGCCTGAGGTGTCTTGCGCGCCCGCTTTTCAAATTCATTCCTGAATTTCTTGATCACACTCTGAACCGGCCAGGCCGCTGCATCCCCGAGAGCGCAAATGGTATTTCCCTCGATGTTGTTTGCCACGTCGAGCAGAAGATCGATATCGGCCAGCGTTCCCTGACCGGCAAGAAAACGGTTGAGGATTTTTTCCATCCAGCCGCAGCCTTCACGGCACGGTGTGCATTGTCCGCATGACTCGTGATGGTAGAAATGCGTGATACGTGCAATCACCCTGATCACATCTGTATCCTCGTCCATAACGATTATGCCGCCGGTGCCAATTGCTGTCCCGACCGCTTTGAGGGAATCGGCATCCATCTTCACACCCTCAATCTCCTCCCCTCTTAACCAGTTTGTCGAGGAACCGCCGGGAATTACCGCCTTAATCTTCTTGTTATTCCGGACGCCTCCTCCGTTCTTATAAATGAGATCGGTGAGAAGTGTTCCCGTCGGCGCCTCATAGACACCCGGCTTGTTGATATGTCCGCTGATCCCGAAGAGGAGTGTCCCGGGCTGCTTCGGTGCGCCGATCTTTGAAAACCACTCCCAGCCACGGTTGATGATGACCGGGACATTCGCAATCGTCTCCACGTTATTGATAGTGGTCGGATTTCCCCACACACCAAACTGTGCAGGAAACGGCGGCTTCACGCGCGGGTAACCGCGCTCACCTTCGATGGAATTCATCAGGGCAGATTCTTCCCCGCAGATGTATGCGCCCGCTCCGCGGTAAATCACGATCTCCGTGCCAAAACCGGATCCGAGAATATTCTTCCCTATGTATCCTTTCGCCGCGGCGTCATCTATGGCTTTTTGAAGAAGCTTGATCCACGTTGCATACTCACCGCGAACATACACGAAAACGGTCTGGATGCCCATGGCGTACGCCGCAATAAGACAACCCTCGAGAAAAATATGTGGATTGAATTCGAAGATCTGCCTGTCCTTGAACGTGCCGGGCTCGGATTCGTCGCCGTTGGCACACAGATATTTCGGTTTTGCCGAATCTTTCGGCATGAACGTCCATTTGAGTCCCGTGGGGAAACATGCACCTCCGCGTCCCCGGAGATTGGATTTCTTCACCTCGTCGGTTACCGCCGCGGGTTGCATCGTGAGCGCTTTGCGAAGCGCCTGGTATCCGCCGTGCTGCTCGTAGACCTCGATGTTGTGGAGGTCGGCAATATCGGGAAGAATCAGTTTTTCGTTGAACTCAGGCATGATCTATTTCAATTCGGAAAGGAGCTTATCGACTTTTTCCACTGTGAGATTTTCCTGGTAGCGGTCGTTGACCTGCATCATCGGTGCGGTGCCGCAGGAACCCAGGCATTCTACCTCAGTAACGGTAAATCGGGAATCCGCAGTGGTTTCTCCGGGCTTGATTTTCAGCCGCCAGCAGACGTGATCAACCAGTTTTTCCGCCCCGAGGAGCTGGCAGGAAACATTTGTGCAGACCTGAAGATGATATTTCCCGACCGGCTTCGAGTTGAACATCGTATAAAATGTGACAACACCATAAATATGGCGCAGTGGAAGGTGCAGCAGGTCCGCGACAAACTTCATCGCCTCGGGGGAAATCCATCCGTGCTCCTCCTGTATCATCCAGAGGACCGGGAGCGTCAGTGCCTTTTCGGTCGGATACTTTTTCCTGAGGTCTTCGAGTTTCCTGAGATTCTGTTCCGAGAGCATGTATGAATGTGCAAATCAGTGGTATCAAAAGTACTGCCGCGGAATCACTTCCCGGCAGTCTGGCTATTTATCCGCTTCACCCATTACCGGATCAAGACCGCCGATGACAGCAACAACGTCGGAGATCATCCGCCCCTTCAGCATGGCGGGAAGCGCCTGGAGATTGGAAAATGAGGGAGAGCGAATCTTGAGACGCCACGGATATCCCTCACCGTGACTGACGATATAAAATCCGAGCTCGCCCTTTGAAGCTTCTATCGCATGGTACACTTCGCCAATCGGCGGGTTGATGCCGAAATTCACCAGCATGAAATCGTGAATGAGTTCCTCCATCTTGCCGTATACTTTTTCCTTTTGGGGAAGAACACGCTTCGGATTTGCAGCGTTGGTTGGACCCGAGGGGAGCTTCTGGAGTGCCTGACGGAGGATCGAAACACTTTCCCGCATTTCCGCCATGCGCACGTAAAATCGTGCGAGAGTGTCGCAGTCGTAATAGACGGGCACATTGAACTCCAACTTGTCGTAGACGAGGTACGGTGCATCTCTCCGGAGGTCATGGTCAACTCCAGCCGCGCGGAGAATCGGTCCGGTGATCCCGAAGTTGATCGTATCCTCTTTCGAGAGAAAACCGACTCCCTCACATCGGTCGATGAAGATTCTGTTTTTATTGAGAACCTTCTCGCATTCATCGAGACTGGCAGGAAAACGGTCGAGGAAGTCGTTCAGAGCGGTGATTGCCTCGGGAGTAATATCCTGTGCGAGTCCGCCGATCCTCGTGTAGCTCGTCGTAAATCGTACACCTGTGAGGACATCCCAGATGTCCTGAATCTTTTCCCGCTCACGGAATCCCCAGAGAAGAACCGTTACCGCACCGACATCCATTGCCATCGTTCCCAACCAGACGAGATGGGAGGTGAGGCGTGCGAGCTCGCAGCAGATGACGCGGATATATTGCGCACGCGGAGGGGCTTCGATTCCCGCGAGTTTTTCCACTGCAAGAACATACGCGACATTGTTCGCGAGCGGTGAAAGATAATCGAGTCTGTCGGTATGCGGGATGAACTCGTGAAACGTCATATTCTCCGCCAGCTTCTCATAGCCGCGGTGAAGGTATCCGAGATCCGGCACAAGAGAAACGATCGTTTCCCCGTCGAGGCGGATCAACAGGCGCAGAACGCCGTGGGTGGCGGGATGCTGAGGGCCCATGTTGAGAATCATCTCATTCTCGAGCGGATCATCGAAGGTGACGGTCGTATCCTGGCTCTCGAGCGCGTGAAGGATTCTCAATTTGGGATCCTGGTCCATGCGGATGATGCTTCTTTCTATTTTCGTGGAAGGGGAAGAGAACCGGGAATTCCCATCAGGGGAAAATCTTTGCGGAGCGGATAATACTCAAATTCTTCGGGCAGATAAATTCTCCGGAGGTCCGGATGCCCGTCGAAAAGGATACCGTACATATCGTAGCTCTCCCGTTCAAGCCAGTTTGCGCCTTGCCAGATTCCGGAGACACTTGCCACGTGAAGATCCTTTTCGTCGATCCGTACCTTGAGCCGGAGGCGGAAATTGTTCTTCAGCGAATAGATATTGTAGATGACTTCAAACCGGTCGTCGGGTCGGTGATAGTCTGCACCGCAGAGATCACGGATCGAATCAAACGACAGGTCGCTGTTGCTTTGGAGGAAGCTGCAAACGGGGAGGATGTCGGCCTTTCGAATGATGAGTGTCAGTTCGTCGCGGAATTCGCTCACGACTTCCACCGCGCTGGGAAATTGTTCCCGGAGTTTTTGCAGGAGAAGATCTTTCATGCGTGCTCGGCGGATTCCTCGATGTACACCTTGTCGGACTGTCCGGGCTTTTCTCCGCGGGCAATTTTCTTTTGAATCTCCATCAGTGCTTTCAGGAGGTTGTCGGGTCGCGGCGGACAGCCGGAGACGTATACATCGACGGGAAGAAAGAGATCGATTCCCTGCACCACGGAATACGACCGGTACATCCCGCCGCTTGAGGTGCATGCCCCCATGGCGATGACCCATTTTGGGTCGGGCATCTGGTCGTAGATTTTTCTGACAACGTGCGACATTTTGTAGGTAACAGTCCCCGCAACGATCATCAGATCACTCTGCCGTGGAGAGAACCTGAATGCTTCCGATCCGAACCGTGCCACATCGAAGCGCGGCCCCGCAAATGCCATCATCTCGATTGCACAGCAGGAAATACCCATCGGCATCGGCCAGAGTGAATTCTTCCTGGCCCACCCGATAATCTGATCCAGCTGTGTCGTGAGAAAACTGTCGTTCGTCCGCTCTAATTCCATTCTAACGCACCTTTCTTCCACACGTAGAGATATCCAAGGAGCAATATGAAAATAAATATTCCCATCTCGACCAGCCCGAAGACGCCGAGGAGGCGGAAATTCACCGCCCAGGGGTACAGGAAGACGACCTCAATATCAAACAGAATAAAGAGCATTGCGATGATATAATACTTGACCGACACGCGCTCGCGTGCATTGCGGATGGGCTCCATTCCGCTTTCATACGTGGAGAGTTTGACATCGGAAGGATTTTTCGGCCCGAACCACTCACTCGCTTTCGACATGACAATGCCAAATGCGATGCCGAAAACCATCATGATTGCGATGGGGATGTACTGCTCGATCATTAAGGGCGGTCTGAAATTACATCAAATTCCTATTAAAAAGGTAGGAAAAACCGGTACGAAATGCAAACCTCGGAGGTTGTCAGGGCGATTCTGATATCTCCGCCAGAATGATCCCGCAGGCCACGGCGACATTCAGCGATTCGGCGTTTCCGGATCTGGGAATCGTCAGTTTCTGATCGGCGAGGTCGATGAGCTCGCGTGAGATTCCTCTTGCCTCATTTCCGAGGATCAGACAGCACCGTCCGGCAAACAGATCCCTCCGGGGCCGGACTCCGCCTGCGGGGAGTGTGACTGCGATAGTCCATCCATTGTTCTTTGCCAGAGCCAGCAGCGACGGCAAGTCAGGTTCGTGTGCGACGGGGAGATGGAACGTCGATCCCATCGACGCTCGCAGAACCTTGGGGTTTTCGATCTCCGTCGAATCTTCACCGAGAATGACCGCGTTAACCCCGAACCAGTCACAGGTCCTGATAATCGTACCGACATTCCCGGGATCCGATACACCGTCAAGAACCACGCGAACCTCTCTCGTGCCAGACGCGTTCCATGTGAGACGCGTTTCCCTCCGTTGAATGATCGCAACGATCCCCTGAGCAGTGACGGTGTCGCTCAGTGACCGGATTTGATCGTCTTTCCCCCGGAACACGGTAGCGCGTTTCTGTTCTGCAAGATTGCCTATCTCGCTGAACTCCTCCTGCTCCGTGTAGGAGTGAGAGACAAGCACATGTTTCACATCTGCCGAAGAACGGAGCGCCTCGGAAACCAGATGAGAGCCCTCGATAATGTACAGGTTCTCTTCTCTCCGATATTTCTTCAGAAGCAATTTGCGGAACTTCTTCAGCTGGGATTCCGAGATGGAGGGTGGGGTCGCCATAGCGATGGAAATATAGAAAATCACATAAGAATTTCCAAGAGCAGGCATCACCTAACTACTTGATTCTCATAGCAGTTCTCCCTATATTGGCAGCAAGAACATGATCATGAGGAGTAATATTCTTTGGTAGTTCTCTCAGAACAGCGCATCGACGATCTCTTCGCGTCGATGGCGGGTAAACGGATTGCCGTCATCGGTGATCTGATGCTTGACCGGTATATTTGGGGAAGTGTGAGCCGGATTTCTCCTGAAGCGCCGGTGCCGGTGATCGACATGGAGACGGAACAGGCGCGTTTGGGCGGAGCCGCGAATGTTGCCCGCAATATCAAATCCCTTGGGGGAGAGCCGCTTCTCGTAGGTGTGATCGGGGCGGATACAAGTGGTAAGCAGCTGTACGACATCATCCGCGAAACGGGTTTCTCTCCGGAAGGAGTAATAGTTGACCCCTCGCGCCCAACGACGGTCAAGACTAGAGTCATAGCGCACAGCCAGCATGTCGTCCGGCTGGATCGGGAGCAGAGGACAGAAGTATCGGCAGCAATCCAGCGGAAAATTATTGACGTCCTCCGAATGCAGCTTTCCCACCTGAGCGGGATCATCATCGAAGATTACAATAAGGGAGTTGTGGTGAAGAATCTCATTCACGACATCATCGGGCTTGCGAACGAAGGCGGCAAGCCGGTGACCGTGGATCCCAAATTCAACAATTTTTTCGAGTACAAGAATATTACCGTATTCAAACCCAATCGAAAGGAAGCGGAGGAAGCGCTTGGTGTCCGGCTCCATACCGAAGACGACATTCAGCGCGCGGGGAACCTCCTGCTCGAACGCCTCCAGGCGAAGAATGTCCTGCTGACACTCGGTGAGCGCGGCATGTCGCTGTTCGAATCCGACGGGACATCCTCGCACGTGCCGACGAAAGCCCGAAATGTGGCGGATGTTTCCGGTGCAGGCGATACGGTGATTGCAAGTTTGACGATGTCACTCGTGGCGGGTGCAACCGTTCGGGAAGCCGCAGCGCTCGCAAATCATGCGGGTGGCGTTGTTTGCGGATATGTCGGTATCGTACCGATCGATAAGAACGAACTCCGGCAAAGCATGCTTGCTGATGCCGAGCCCGTACCGAAAGCATGAAGATATGGGGAAAGTGGTTCATCTCGATGAGCTTCTGAAAATCCGTGATAAGCTTCGTCGAGAAAAGAAAAGAGTTGTTTTTACGAACGGGGTATTTGATATTCTCCACCGCGGTCACGTCGAATACCTGACGAAGGCACGCTCTGCGGGTGATGTTCTTGTTGTCGGGCTGAATTCTGACGCCTCCGTTCGCCGCATCAAAGGGGAGAACCGTCCTATTGTTTCCCAGGACGATCGGGCCTTTATCCTGTCGAATCTTCTGCCGGTCGATTATGTCTGTGTATTCGACGAAG
>Ga0335079_10002246_pt1 | contig 22293 bp, 21 predicted proteins | sample Lox_Sample_33_FD_206719 | JGI IMG/M metagenome (GOLD analysis project Ga0335079, IMG submission 206719) | Soil microbial communities from Loxahatchee National Wildlife Refuge, Florida, United States - Lox_Sample_3.3 | ecosystem: Environmental > Terrestrial > Soil > Wetlands | place: USA... | reverse complement strand
CTGATCGTGCGCGAGCGGGGCTCGAGCACGCGGGAGACGTTGGAGCGCGGGCTGTCCCGCGCGGGTCTGTCGCTGCAGGTGCAGTACGAGCTGGAGAGCACGGAAGCCATCCTGCAGGCGGTGGCGGCGGGGCTGGGAGCGTCGGTCGTGCCGTCGCTGGTGGTGGCCGACGCGGCGCATCGGCGCATCCGCACGCGCCGAGTCGCCGGTGTCGACCTGGAGCGCTACCTTGCCGTCGTGACCCATCCCGACGCGGAGCCGGGGCCGGCCGCCCGGGAGCTCATCGGGCTGCTGGCGCGCGGCGGCACCCCCCCGGCGATTCCGGCGGCGTGAACCGCCGTCTGGTCCTGGGTGGGGTGCTGGGGTACTCGGTGCTGGTCGGCGTGCTGCGGCATCTGCGGCTGATCGGCGCCACGGGGACGGCGGTGCTGTTCGGGATCATGGTGGTCGATCTGGCGGCGACGCACTGGCTGCTGCGGCGGACCGCCCGCAGGCGATGAATCGGCTCCGCGCGGCCTTGCCGCTGCCTCCGGCGAGCCGTACTTTGCGGCCTTCAAAGGAGTCGTCGCTCGCGTGACGATCGCCTCGCCCCCCGAGCTTGTCACCCTGGAAGCGATCCGTGCGGCCGCGCAGCATCTGCGCGGTGTCGCGGTGCGCACGCCGCTGCTGCCGGTGGACGAGCTGGCGGAGCGGCTCGGCGTGCCGGTGTTCGTCAAGCCGGAAAGCCTGCAGCGCGTGGGCGCTTTCAAGCTGCGTGGCGCCTTCACGCTGGTGCGGCAGCTGGCCGGCGAGGGAGCGCGGGGAGTGATCACGTACTCCTCGGGCAACCACGGCCAGGCGGTCGCGTACGCGGCGCGTCGCTTCGGGCTGCGGTCGGTGGTGGTCATGCCGGAGACGGCGCCGGCGGCCAAGCGGCGGGGGGTCGAGCGGTGGGGCGGCGAGGTCGTCCTGGCGGGCCGCACGTCGGTGGACCGGCACGACCGCGCGGAGGAGATCGCGGCGCGCGAGCGCCTGGCGATGGTCCCGCCGTTCGATCATCCGGCGATCATCACCGGCCAGGGCACGGCGGGGCTCGAGCTGGCGGAGGACTGCCCCGACGTTCGCACGGTGGCCGTGCCGGTGGGCGGAGGCGGCCTCGCGGCCGGCGTGGCGACGGCCGTGAAGGCGCTGGCGCCGGCGGCCCGGGTCGTCACCGTCGAACCCGAGGGGGCGCCGACCTACGAGCGGGCACGGGCGGCGGGCGCGCCGGTGACGCTCGAGCAGACGGGGAGCGTCGCGGACGGGCTCCTGCCGCTCCGGATCGGGGCGCTGACCTTCGCGCACCTGTCCCGGTTCGCCGACGCGGCGGCGCTGGTCACGGATGCGGAGATCGTGAGCGCCGTGCGCTACGCGCTCGACCGTTTGAAGCTGGTGCTGGAGCCGTCGGGCGCGGCGACGCTGGCGTGGCTGCTGGGGCGGCCGCCCGGCTCGGTGGCCGGACCGGTGGTGGCCGTTCTCTCGGGCGGCAACGTCGAGTGGGACGGCCTGCAGGCGCTTCTGTCGGGGGAGGGCCGCGCGTGACCGCGCCGAACCATCTGACGGGCGCGACGGTGCTGGTCGCCGACGACGACTCGGCGCTGGTGGGCACCCTGACCTGGATCCTCAAGGGGCAGGGGTGCCGGGTCGTGGCCGTGTCCGACGGCGAGGGGCTCCTGGAGCGGCTGGACCACGAGAACCCGGACCTGGTGCTGCTCGACATCATGATGCCGAAGGTGGACGGGCTGCAGCTCCTGGAGCGCATCCGCAGCGAGCCGCGGTGGCGGGATCTCCCGATCCTCATGATCTCCTCGATGGATCCGGAGGACGGGACGGCGAAGGCCCTGGGCCTGGGAGCGTCCGACTTCGTGGCGAAGCCGTTCCGCGTCAAGGAGCTGCTCGCGCGGGTCGAGGCGCAGCTCAAGCGCGGCCGGGAGCTGCGGTCCGCGCGCGAGGACGCCCGGGCGCGCGGGGCCATCGTGGACATCCTGCACGAGCTGACCGACTCCCTCAAGCCGGACGAGATCTACCACATCCTGGCGCGCCGGGTGGCGCGGGCGCTGAACATCTCCCGGTGCTCGCTGGTCCTGGCCAAGCCCGGTGACGTGTACGGCACGGTGGTGGCGGCCTACGAGAACCCGATGCTCCGGAATCTGCGGATCGAGCTGGCGCGCTACCCGGAGATGGTCCGCGCGCTCGAGACGGATCGGATGGTCATCGTCAACGACGTGTCGACGGACCCGCTGTTCGACGAGGTCCGGGCGATGTGGGCGAAGAACGGCATTCCGGTCCCGACCCAGTCGGTCGTGGCGCTCCCGTTTCGCATGAAGGAAGAGCAGTGCGGCGTGCTGTACCTGCGCACGGTGAAAGGAGAGCCGCCGCTCACCGGCGACGACGCGCAGTTCGCGGACACCGCGATCAAAGCGGCCGTGGCGGCCATCGAGAAGGCGTACGACTTCGAGACGGTGGTGTCCGACAAGGAACGGCTGGAGTTCCTGGCGGCCACCGACGCGCTGACGGGGTGCCTCAACCGCCGGGCCATGCTCGAAGCGCTGGAGCGCGAGGTGGACCGGGCGCGCCGGTACAACCTGGTGCTCACGCTCCTGATGGTGGATCTGGATCACTTCAAGCAGATCAACGACACGCTCGGGCACGTGGTGGGCGACACGGTGCTGCATCAGCTCGCGGACCTGTTGCATCGCGAAGTGCGCTCGGTGGACACGGTGGCCCGCTACGGCGGCGAGGAGTTCGTGATCCTGCTGCCGGAGACCGCCGCGCACGGCGCGATGATCTTCGCCGACCGCATGCGGCAGCGGATCGCGAATTACCCCTTCGGCGACGCGGACCGCCCGGTGCGGATCACCGTGTCCGTGGGCGTCGCCTGCTACCCCGACCGGGCAGTGGATTCTCCCGAGTCCTTCATCGCGCTGGCCGACGCGGCGCTGTATCGCGCCAAGGCGGACGGCCGCAACGTGGTGCGCCAGTGAACCAACGCCGCTGTCCCAAGTGCCACTCGCTCTACGCGGGTGATGCGCGCTTCTGTCCGAAGGACGGGAGCCAGCTCGTGGACGTCGCGCCCGCGCCGGCACCGGTGGCCGCGGGCTCGACGCAGATCCGGCAAGCCGTGAAGCCGAAGGCGACCGCCGGGGATCCGGCCAAGACCCTCAAGGACCAGGTCCTCGACCAGCGCTACCGGGTGCAGCGCAAGCTCGGGGAGGGCGGGATGTCGTTCGTCTACGAGGCGAAGGACATCTCCAGCGGCGAGCTGGTGGCGGTCAAGATCATGACGCCGAAGCTCGCGCAGGACCGGACGGCGGCCGAGCGGCTGCGGCGCGAGGCCGGCCTCGCCATGCGGCTCGACCACCCCAACATCTGCCGCATCATCCGCCTCGGGGAGACCGAGGACGGCCTGATCTACCTGGTGATGCCGCTGCTCAAGGGCGAGCTGCTGTCCGACAAGGAAGTCCGCGAGGGTCCGATCCCCATCGACGTCGGCGTCCCGATCATGCGCGAGGTGTGCGACGCCCTGAACTTCGCCCACCAGCAGCAGATCGTGCACCGCGACCTCAAGCCGGAGAACATCTTCATCTGCCCGACGGCGGACGGCGGCATCACGGCGGTGGTGACCGACTTCGGGCTCGCCAAGGAGCGGCGGGCCGAGCCGGGGATGGCGAAGCTGACGGCCACCGGGATCATCCTCGGCACTCCGGAGTTCATGAGCCCCGAGCAGATTCGCGGCAAGCCGCTGGACGGCCGCTCGGACATCTACGCGCTCGGGCTCGTCGCCTACGAGATGTTCACCGGGCGGCTGCCCTTCGAGGGGAAGAGCGCGCAGGACATGATGATCGCGCGGCTCCGCGGGCAGCCGCTCCCGCTCCGCAAGGCCAGAGGCGATCTCGAGTTCACCGCGCCGTTCGAGAAGGCCCTCATGAAGGCCATCGAGGCCGATCCGGCCACCCGCTACCAGACGGCGGCGGAGTTCGGCACCGCGCTGGCCGAGGCGGCGGGCGGGGGCACGGGCGGCGGCATGATGGGCAAACTGAAGAAGCTCTTCTGAGACGGGGGTATCCGTGATGCGCGCCGGATGGAGCGTCTTCGTCGGAGCGGCTCTGGCGGCTGCGGCCGCGTCGGGAGCGCGCGCGCAGGCGCCCGCGCCCGCCGCGCCCATCGCGATCCGTGTCGGCACGCTGATCGACGGGACGGGCGCCGCGCCCGTCCGGGACGCCGTGATTCTGATCCGCGGCGATCGCATCGAGGCCGTGGGGGCCGCGGTCCGCGTGCCCGCCGGCGCCCGCGTCGTCGATCTGTCGCGCTACACGGTGCTCCCCGGGTTCATCGACGCCCACGTGCATCTGGCCAGCCGGCCGCTGGGCGTCGGCGACTTCGTCCATCGCGGCGTGACCGACGACGAGGGGGACGACGCGTTGTGGGGCGCGGCGAACGCGCGCGCCACGCTGCTCGCGGGCTTCACCACCGTCCGCGACGTGGGCTCCGGCACCTTCGCGAACATCGCGCTCATGCGCGCGATCGACGCGGGGCGCATTCCGGGCCCCCGGATGGTCGCCGCGGGCCACCTGATCGGCATCAGCGGCGGACACTGCGACCTCGACGGCTATGCGGCGGGCGTCGTGCCCGAGCGCGGCCCGCTCGAGGGGATCGCCAACAGCCCCGACCAGGTGCGCGAGGCGGTGCGGCTGCAGGTGAAGTACGGGGCCACGGTGATCAAGATCTGCGCGACCGGCGGGGTGCTCTCGCAGGGCGACGAGATCGGCGCCCAGCAGATGACCGAGGAGGAGATGCGCACGGCGGTCGAGACCGCGCAGATGCTCGGGCGCCGCGTCGCGGCGCACGCGCACGGCACCGCGGGGATCAAGGCGGCGATCCGCGCCGGCGTGACGAGCATCGAGCACGGCTCGATCCTCGACGACGAGGCGGTGCGCATGATGGTCGCGCACGGCACCTGGCTGGTGCCCACGCTCTTCGCGGGCTGGTCCGTGGGCTCGCCGGAGGAGGCGGCTCGCCTGCCAGCCTGGATGGCTGAAAAGGGCCGCGCCGCGTGGGAGGCGATGCAGCATTCGATCCGCCTCGCGGTCCAGGCCGGCGTCAGGATCGCGCTGGGCACCGACGCCGGCGTGGACCCCCACGGTCAGAACGCGCGCGAGTTCGAGCTGATGGTCACCTACGGCGGCATGTCGCCGATGCAGTCGATCCAGGCCGGCACCATGAACGCCGCGACGCTCCTGGGCATGGAGCGGGACGTCGGCTCGGTCGAGGCCGGCAAGTTCGCGGACCTCGTGGCGGTGTCGGGGGACCCGCTCGCGGACATCAAGGTGCTCCAGCACCCGGCGTTCGTCATGAAGGGCGGGAACGTGGTCGTCTCTCCACCCCCTGCGCCCTGATCCCCCACCCCTGAGCCCTCACCCCGGCTCTTGAAGCGTTACCCCGCCTACGATCCGCCGGAGTACGTGAACTGGGCGCCTGATGCCCGGATCGTGTCGGCGTTCGCGGAGACGCTCCACGCCGACCCCGAGCGCAGGCCGATCATCGAGGCGCTCGACGAGTCCACGCTGCTGGAGCTGTACGCGGCGCTCGTGCGCACCCGGCTCCAGGACATCACGCTGAAGCGTTGGGTCCGGACGGGAGTCATCTCCAAAGCCTGGCTCGGCACCGGCGAGGAAGCGATGACCGTGGGCCCGGTCCACGCGCTGGACCGCTCGCGGGACATCGTGGCGCCGATGATCCGGAACGCGGGCGCGTGCGCCGAGATGGGGATGCCGATCGCCGACAACTTTCGCGCCTACCTCGGGACGTCCGACGGCCCATCGCGGGGTCGCGACCTCCACGCCGGATCCTTCGCGCACCGGGTGCTCCAGCCGATCTCGCACGTCGGCGACGTGGTGCCGGTGGTGACCGGGCTCGCGCTGGTGAGCCGGATGCGAACGGAGGGTCGCGTCGTGCTCACGTGGATCGGGGACGGCTCGACCAAGACGGGCACGGCGCACGAGGGGATGAACTTCGCGGCCGTGCAGAAGGTCCCCGCCATCTTCGTGATCCACAACAACCAGGTCGCCCTCGGCACGCGACTGGGTCAGTTTCATCTTCCGGAGAGCTTCGGTGAGCTGCCGGCGGCCTACGGCATGGCAGGAGCCGTGTTCGAAGGGAACAACGTGCTCGATGCCTACGCCGCGACCCGTCTCGCGGCCGAGCGGTGCCGCGCGGGCGACGGGCCGGTGATGCTGGTCGGCACCACCTTCCGGATGGGCGGCCACGCGACCCACGACGAGCGGGAGGCGCGGGCGCTCTTCGCGGAGACGACGTTCGCCGAGTGGGGCAGGAGGGACCCGATCGGCGTCTACGAGGAGCATCTCAAGCGGCTCGGCGTGGCGGCGGCGGCCATCGAGGCGGCGGAGGCGAGTGTGGAGCGGGAGGTCGCTGCGGCCGAAGCCGAGGCGCTCGCGAGCCGCGAGACCTGCGTGCCGGAGCCGGAATCGGCGGAACGGGGGGTCTATGGCTCGTAAGCTGACGTGCGCGTTGGGCTTTCTCCTGGCGCTCGCAGGCGCGGCGGCGGCGCAGCCGTCGGGGGGCCTGGTGAGCGTCCAGGTCGCGGGGCACGCGCTGCAGGTGCCGCCGGGTTTCGCGGTGGACGTGTACGCCCAGGGGCTGCGCGGCGCCCGCTTCATGGCGCTCGGTCCCGACGGGACGCCCTATCTCTCGCTCACGCGTGCCGGTCGGGTGGTGAAGCTGCCCGACGCCGATGCCGACGGACGCGCCGACACGGTGATCACGGTCGCCGAGGGGCTCAACCTCCCGCACGGTCTCGCGTTCCGTGGCGACACGCTGTACGTCGCCGAGAACGACAAGATCGTGCGGTTCCGGCCCGGCTCGGCGCAGGCGGAGGTCGTCGTGGCGAGCCTGCCGGGCCGGGGCGGGCATTTCACGCGGACCATCGCCTTCGGGCCCGATGGGAAGCTGTACGTCTCGGTGGGCTCCTCCTGCAACATCTGCGACGAGTCGGACCCGCGCCGCGCCGCCGTGCTGCGGTACAACCGGGACGGCAGCGGCGAAGAGGTCTTCGCCCACGGCCTCCGCAACTCCGTGGGCATCGCCTTCGATCCGGTCACCGGCGAGCTCTGGGGCACCAACAACGACCGGGACAACCTCGGCGACGACGTGCCACCGGATCGGATCAACATCCTGCGGCAGGGCGGGGACTACGGCTGGCCGCGGTGCTATCTGCCCGGCAAGCCCAACCCGGAGTACCCGACCGCGGACTGCAGCGGGGTCGTCGGGCCCGCGATCCCGTTCCAGGCGCACTCGGCGCCGCTGGGGATGACGTTCTCGACGGGCTCGCAGTTTCCCGCGGCGTACCGCGGCGGCGCGTTCGTGGCCTTCCATGGGTCGTGGAACCGCAGCATTCCGACCGGCTACAAGGTGGTGTACGTGACGGCGCGGGATGGGCGGCCCGTCGCCGTCGGCGACTTCCTCACCGGCTTCCTCCCCGATCCTGCGGCTCCGCCCTGGGCGCGGCCGGTGGACGTGCTCGTCGCGAGGGACGGGAGCCTGCTCGTGAGCGACGACTTCGCCGGCTACGTCTTCCGCGTGCACTACGTCGGGCGCTAGTCCGGACCACACCGTGATCGTGCGTCGTGCCGTCGTGGTGGTCGCCATCTGCGGGGCGCTCGGCGCCGCCGCCGCCGTCGCGCAGCAGCGGCCGGGGCCGGTGGTCAGCGGCTATCTGTTCTCCATCGACCTTCCCGACAGCGGCAGCGAGATCCGCGGAATGGCGGCGATCTCCGCCCGGGTCTCGGGGCACGGCGACACGCTCCGGCTGGACCTCGTGGGAATGAGCGTGGACTCGGTGGAGGAGCTCCCGAGCCTGCGGCCGTTGCCCTTCGCCTACGACGGAAGGGCGCTGCGCATTCCGCTGCCGGAGCAGCGGGCGGACGTCGAGGCGCCGGCGGTCGCGGCACAGCGGCAGATCCGCGTGGACTGGCACGGCACGCCGCGCGACGGGTTGATCATCCAGCCCAACGCGCGCGGACGCTGGTCGGCGTTCGGAGACGACTGGCCCCAGCGTGCCCGCGACTGGATCCCCACGGTGGATGATCCGGCGCACAAGGCGCCGGTGACCTGGATTGTGAGCGCGCCGACCGGCCTGGAGGTCGTGGCCAATGGGCGGCTGGAGCAGCGGAGCGCCGCCGGCGGCCGCACGGCCTGGCTGTACAAGGAAGACCGCCCGCTTCCGACATACACGATGGTGATCGGCGCGACCCGAATGACCGTCAGCGAGCATCGGCCGCTGATCGAGGGGCGCGACACGATCCCGATGGAGGTGTGGGCCTACCCGGAGGACTCCGCGTTCGCGGACTCGATCCCGTTCCGGCGCGTCACCGAGATCGTCGAGACACTCGAGCATCTCATCGGGCCGTTCCCCTACGAGAAGCTGGCCCACGTCGAGTCCTCGACCCGCTACGGCGGGATGGAGAACTCCTCGGCCATCTTCTACGCGGAGCAGGGCTACGTGAACCGCCGGATGGGCGAGTCCGTGGTCCGCCACGAGACGGCGCATCAGTGGTTCGGCGACGCGGTCACCGAGCGGGACTTCCATCACCTGTGGCTGTCCGAGGGATTCGCGAGCTACTACGATCTCGTTGTCGGCGCGGAGCTGGACGGCGATTCGGTGCTGACCCGCGGGATGCGGCGTGACGCCCAGAGCTACATGCGTTCGCGCGTCGTGGACCGCCCGGTTCTGGACACGGCCGCCACCGACCTGACGCAGCTGCTGGACGCCAACAGCTACCAGAAGGGCGCCTGGGTCCTTCACATGCTGAGGGAGTACATCGGGCCCGTGGCCTTCTTCGCCGGCATGCGCGACTACTATCGGGCCTATCGCGACTCGTCGGTGCTGAGCGATGACTTCCGGCACGTGATGGAGCGGGCATCGGGCAAGACGCTGGACTGGTTCTTCGCCCAGTGGCTGAGGCAGCCCGGCTATCCGCAGCTGGACGTGGCGTGGCGCTACGACGCCACGGCGCGCGAGGCGGTGCTGGACGTCGCGCAGGTCCAGCCGCTCGCGTGGGGGACTTTTCGTCTGCCGGGGGTGACGCTCGCCTTCGCGACCGCCGCCGGGGAGCCGGTGCGCCGCGGGGTCGAGGTCGCGGCCGCGCGCCGGCAGGTGCTGCGGATTCCGCTTCCCGCGCCGCCGACCGATCTGCGGGTCGATCCCGACGGCTCCCTGCTCCTCGCGGCCACGGTTCACACGAGCCGGGGAGGCCCATAGCCCGCCGCAGAGTCCCCGCGCGAATTCCGGAGGCGCCGCGGGGCGGCTATCTTAGTCCCCGCAATGGAAACCATCCACATTCAGAGCTTCGTGTCCGCGCCGCCCAAGGCCGTCTGGGAGCGGCTCCTGGGGCGACCGGACATCGTGCTCGACGCGCTGCCGGTCCAGACCTGGCCCGACCAGCGCGAAGAGAGTCCTCCCAGCCGCATGCTGGTGCGCTGGCCGTTCTCGAGCGGCGGCACCGCGTCCACCAGCGTCGCGATCTCGCTGGTCGAGGTGTCCGGCGGCACGCGCGTCGACCTCAAGCACGAGGGATGGCACGAGGAGCCGGGATGGCAGGATGCGATCGCCGGCCATTTCGCCGGCTGGCTGCAGGCGCTCGCGGCCCTGGGGCTGCTCGTCGAGAGCGGAGCGGACGCGCGTCCCGCGTCGCAGGCCTTGACGGGCCGGGAGCGCTACTTCGCCTCCGCCGAAATCCCCGCGAGCACCGACGCCGTCTTCCGGTCGCTGGCCGATCCGGCGGTCCGCGAGCGCTGGACGGACGGAGCGCTGGCGGGAGCCGAGCTCGGCGAGAGCCTGGAAGGCCGCTTCCTGCGCTTCACCCTCCCGCGAGCGGACGGGGCCGGCGAGCTGGCCATCATTCTCCGACGCACACCCCGCGGCACCCACTGCGCCCTCGCCGAGTACGGCGTCACCGACCGGTCGGCCTCCGCCCGATGGCCGCGACTCCTGGAGCGCCTGGCCAGGTTCCTCCGCTAGCCACACCGCCGCCGCCCGCTCCGAAAAACCGACACGAATTGTCGCCATCGGCGCCGCGCCGTCGGCGGAACGGTGTTTGCACGTCGAAACGCGCGCAGGCTGCAGCTTGACGTGAACGCCGGATCACGACGGGAGATGAGCGCATGGCGGACAAGAAGGCTGACCTGGCAGGGCCGGGCATCAGCACCTACGAAGAAGTCGAGAAGATCCTGCCGAGGGACTACCGATCGCTGCTGGATCCGAAGGAGACGCAGGTCGCCATCACCGCGGCGAAGCGGTTCATCGAGGACGGACTGTGCCGGGAGCTGAATCTGATCCGGGTGGAAGTGCCGCTGATCGTGAGCCGGGAGAGCGGGGTCAACGACTATCTCGATCGCGACGGCTCGCGCACGCCGATCGATTTCCCGTGCGGCCTCGGCCTGGCACGGCCGATCGAGACGCAGATCGTGCAGGCCGCGACGAAGTGGAAGCGGATGGCGCTGAAGCAATTCGGGATGAAGGTGGGCGAAGGTCTGGTGACCGACATGCGGGCGGTGCGCAAGGACTACTTCCTCGACCACGACCACTCGGCGTACGTGGATCAGTGGGACTGGGAGCGGGTCATGACCGCCGAGCAGCGGAACCTGACCTTCCTCAAGGACGTCGTCCGCCGCATCTGGAAGGTGATCACGGGCGCCGAGCGGCACGTGCTGGACCTGTTTCCGAAGCTGAAGGACCCGCGGTACCCGCCGCTGCCCGAGGAGCTGACCTTCCTCCACGCGGAAGACATCCTCGACATGTACCCCGACCTGCCGCGCAAGCAGCGCGAGACGCAGGTGCTGCAGAAGTATCCGGCGGTCTTCATCATCGGGATCGGCTGGGTGCTGAAGGACGGGTACCCGCACGAGATGCGCGCCGCGGACTACGACGACTGGGTGACGGAGACGAAGGCGGACGACGGGCGGCCGATGCACGGCCTGAACGGCGACATCCTCGTCTGGAACCCGGTGACGCGGCGGCGCCACGAGCTGAGCTCGATGGGCATCCGGGTGACCAAGGAGACGCTGCGCAAGCAGCTCGAGATCTCCGGTCAGCTCCACTTCCTCAAGCTGCCCTACCACCAGGCGATCCTGAACGACCAGATTCCGCTCAGCGTCGGCGGCGGGATCGGGCAGTCGCGCACGGTGATGTACCTGCTGCGGAAGGCGCACCTCGGGGAGGTCAGCGTGACGGTGTGGCCCGAGCAGCTCAACAAGATATGTGAGGCGCGCAACATCCATGTGTTGAAGTGAGGGGTGAGAAGGCAAGAGCGGGAGAAGGCGAAGTGAGACGTGAGAAGTCTGAGTGAGAGGTGAGAGGTCCGAATCCGGCTTCTCGCCTCTCACGCATTTCGCCCTCTCACGTCTCACGTACCCGTCTCACCTGTCGCCTCTCACCTCTCTCGTTAGTATTCGTCGCATGAAGTGGCCCTTCGCCCCCCTGTGGGACAGCGCCCTGTCGTTCGAGCGCTTCGTCAAGGAGTCCACCCAGCACTGCGAGCTGTGGACGGGGGTGTATCGCACGGCGAAGGTGCCGGCCTGGGCGACGGACGCGGCGGCGGGGCTCGGGCGGAGGTTCCGCTTCCTGGTGATCGCGGAAGACTGGTGCGGCGACGCTTCGAGCACGATCCCCATCGTCGCCCGGTTCGCCGAAGCGACCGGGAGCGAGCTGAGGATCCTGCGCCGGGACGAGCACCCGGAGGTCATGGACACCTACCTCACCAACGGGGCGCGCGCGATCCCCATCGTCATCGTCCTTACCGAAGCGATGGAGGAAGTGGGGCACTGGGGCTCCCGGCCGGTCGAGCTCCAGGCGTTCGTGATGGGAGAGCGGGCCCGAGGGCAGCAGTCCAAGGCCTACTTCCCGGCCGTCCGACGCTGGTACGCGCGGGACAGGGGCGAGTCTACGCTGCGGGAGATCCTGGCGGTCATGGCCAGCGCGCCGCCGGCTTGACACTTCCCGCGCGTCGGCGGGTATACTTCCAGCGGTTCCCGAAATCAGAGGCGCATTTCCTGGTCCGGAGGTGATTCGGATGCGTCGTTCCGTGTTCGCCCTGGCGGGCGCGGCCCTCGTCGCCGCGACCCCGGCGGCCCGCGCGCAGAACGCGCCGGCGCCGCCAGCTCCGACGCCGCTCGACACCGGCGTGATGGCGCCGGACTTTTCCCTGGTGGGCGCGACCCGCTTCGGGATCCTGAAGGATCCAGTGCGGCTCAGCGACTTCCGGGGCAAGACCGTCGTCCTGGCGTTCTTCTTCAAAGCTCGAACGCGTGGCTGAACGATCCAAATGCACGCGTACCGTGATCAGTACGCGACGCTCTTTCACGGTGGACGGAACATCGTGCTCATCGGCATCAGCGCGGACTCGGCTCCGGCGCTCGCTTCGTGGGCGCACGACGACGAGTTTCCGTTCCTGATGGCGTCGGACACCGGCTCCGTGGTGGGGAAGCTGTACGGAGCCTTCAGCCCCCGTGGGCACGTGGACAACCGGACGCTGTTCGTGATCGGCCCGGATGGGAGGATCGCCTGGCGGGCCGCGCCGTTCCGGGAGATCGATCCGACGTCCTACACCGCGCTCGGCGAGGCGCTGAGCCGGATCGCGGCGCCGGTGGATTCGTCCGCACACTAGGCCGCACGGCATCGGAGACGAGCGAGGGCCCGGCGGTTGCCGGGCCCTCGGGCGTTCCCGGGGCATCGAGCCGCGAGGCTAGCTGCCGACGGCCCGCCGCAGCGCCGCGTCGATGTCCTGGTCCGACCCGGTGCCGGTGTAGACGACGCGCCCGTGGGCGTCGAGCGCCACGACGTACGACGTGGTCGGCGCCTCGTAGGCGCGCACCGCCGCACCGGTGGCGTCCCACAGGAAGCGAAACGGGTAGCCGTGCTGCTCGACGTGCCGCTGCACCGACGTGCGGGTCTCGTTGACGGCGACGGCGATCTCGATGAACTCCACCCGGTCGCCGTACTTGGTCCGCGCCGCCACGATTCTCGGCATCAGCCCCGCGCACAAGGGACACCACGTCGCCCAGAACTCCAGGAGCACCGGCTTCTTGCCCACCAGCTGGGCGAGGTCCACGGGCCGGCCGTCGAGATCCTGCACCGCGGCGGCGGGCGCCGCGGCGCCGAGCGGCAGACCGACGTCGTCGTCCTGCGCCCGGAGGGCGGTCGGCGGCGCCAGGGCCAGCACGGCCGCCGCGCAGATTCCCCAACGAACGCTTCGCTCGACGATCACAGCACCTGTCCCATCAGGATGAAGTAGTACTCCGCCATCCCCAGCAGTACCACGCCGGCCCCCTTCTTGATCCATCCCAGCCACCGCCCCGCCCTCGGGAGCGCCGTGCAGAGGCCCGAGAAAAGGCCGACGACCACCAGAATCGCGGTCATGCCGAGGGAAAAGGCGAAGAGGTACACGAAGCCCAGGACGCCGCTGCGCGTGGTCGCGACCCACGTCAGCACGGCGGCGAACGCCGGGGCTCCGCAGGGCGCCGCCACGATCCCCGACGTCGCTCCCATCACGAAGACGGCGGGATAAGAGCCGCCGCCCAAGCGCCCCGCCCAGGCCACCAGCCGCATGGGCGCCGCCACCGGGATCACGTCCAGCATCACCAGCGCCAGGAGGAGCAGCAGGTTGCCGATGGCGAAGCGCGCCCACGGGCTCGACGACACGGTGCCGAACAGCGTGCCCGACAGCCCCGCCGCGAGGCCGAGCGTCGCGTACACCAGCGCGAGGCCCGCGGCGTAGGTCAGCGTGAGACCCACCGTGCGCCCGCGTGACGGCCGCACCGTCGCCCCGCCCCCGATGACCCCCACCGTGATGGGGATCATGGGATAGATGCACGGCGTCAGGCTGGTCGCGAGGCCGGCCGCGAAGAGCGTGGGGATGACGACGAGAGGGCCGCCGTGGAGCGTGGCCGCGAAGAGCGCTGCGAGGTGCGGCATGGAGCGGTAAAGCTAAGGCCGAGACGACGAAAAGTGAGAGGTGAAGGTTCAGTATCCCAAAGTCACCGTCGTGTTGAACTGGAAGTGCGCGTCGGGGCTGTAGCCGATCTCGAGCCCGAAGAATGTCCCCCGTCCCAGCTGGGCGATCGCGCCGCCGCCGTAGCCCGTGTGCAGGCCGTTCCAGCGGAAGCGCTCGTTCTGCGCCCACACCCGGCCGGCGTCGGCGTGCGCCACGAGCCAGAGCCGGATCGGCGTCAGGCCCGCGGACGCATCCCACCACTTGTAGCGCAGGTCCACGCTGGCGAGGGCGTTATCGGGAGCGAGCCAGCGCCCGTCCAGGTTCTGCCGCAGGGTGGTCGTGCTCCCGAATCCGTCCTCGGGCCGCCACGTCGTCAGCCGCTCGTACGCGATCGGGAAGGGGAGGTGCCCCAGGGCGACCTGCACCGCCTGGCGGAGCGCAAGGATGACGGTCCGGTCGGCGGCGAAGGGGATGTACTCGCGGGCGTCGGCGCCCCAGCGCGTGTAGTCGAAGTCGCCTGCGCCCTTGAGCGAGCGGGCCACGATCGCCTCGACCAGGATGCCGCGTGAGGCGGAGGCTTCCTCATCGCGGGTGTCGAGGATGAGCCCGCCGCGGATCTCGAGGCTGGAGTAGGCGCCCGTGTCGGCCGTGGCGCCGCGGGCGAGGTCCGCGCCGAGCGCCGTCGGCGCGCCTCCGAGGGGGGAGGCGCGGTAGCGCCGCCACTGCGCCCCGGCATGCAGCCGGAGCGGGCCGACGACGCGCCGTTGGACCGCCACGATGCCCGTGGTCCGCGTCAGAGCGTACCGGTAGTAGTGCGCGTCGCCGCCGTTGGCCGATTCGAGCGAGTCGTTCACGACGGTGAAGTTGTCGAGTCCGAAATAGGGCGCCCGCGTCAGGTGCTCGTAGCCGGCGATGGCCAGCAGGCGCCACCCGGGGATGCGGCCCGAGTCGTCCCAGGTGAAGGAGAAGGTGCTGCTGCCGCTGGTCGCCACGCTCGCCGACGGTGCGATCGAGATGCCCGTCGGGATCGGTCCCCGCGGAGCGCTCTTGAACCACCCGCCGGTCAGGTTGAGACTGAGCCCCTCGACGGAGCTGTACATGGGATAGGGCAGCAGATAGAACGTCCACGGCTCGCTGGGCACCTGCGCCCGGGCGAGCCGTGAGGTGAGGAGCAGCAGGGCGACCAGCGCCGCCCGGCCCGAGGTCCGCGACAGGCTCAGTGGTGCGGGCTTTCGTAGAGGTAGGCGCAGTCGGCGAGCCTGGGTTCCCGCCCGTCGTGGACGGCGTACTGCGCGCCCGACGTCATGTTCGCCGCTCCGCATTCGCCCCGCTTGTTCAGCGCGTAGTAGGTGAGGCCGTACGTCGGCCGCCCGCGTTCGTCGAGCAGCCCCGGCTCGCTCATCGCGACCGCCCGACGCAGCGCCTCCAGACAGGCGTCGGTGGGCGACATCCCCCGGCGCATCGACTCGACGACGAAATACGCTCCGCAGATCATCATGTTCGACTCGCCGCGGCCGGTGGAACCCGCGGCGCCCACGTCGTTATCCACGTAGTCCCCGTCGCCGATGATCGGCGAGTCGCCGACGCGTCCGGGGAGCTTGAACGCCAGGCCCGCGGTCGTCGTCACCGTCGAGATGTCGCCGGTCGCGTTCACCGCGCTGCAGTTGCACGTGCCGTGCGGCGGCACGGGGAACGTCTCGCCCTCCCGGATCTCGCGGTAGTCGTCGCGGTTCCGGCCCGCCTTCCAGCGCAGCCAGGCCTGCCGGGACGCGTCGGTGAGCAGGTCCTCGACCTTGAAGCCGAACTGCACGGCGAAGTCCTGGGCGCCCTTGCCCACCAGCAGGATGTGGTTCGTGTACCGGAGGACGCACTTCGCGACCTCGCTCGGCGTCTTGATCCCCTCGAGGGCACCCACCGCCCCCGCCCGCTTGGTCGGGCCGTGCATGCATGACGCGTCGAGCTGCACGACGCCATCGGCGTTCGGCAGCCCGCCGTAGCCGACCGACTGGTCGTTGGGATCGAGCTCCGGCACCTTCACCGTCTCGATGGCGGCGTCCAGCGTGTCCGCGCCCTGCTGCAGGAGCTCCATGGACTTCGCGAGACCGCGGAGGCCGTTGGCCGAGGACACGAGGCAGGGGCGCGACGGCGGCCGGAGGATCACGGCGGGCGCGCCGGCGACGCCGGCCGTCCGGACGGCGGTGCGGACGAGCGGCACCGCCGCGGCGCCGCTCAGGACGAAGTCCCTGCGAGTGAGCCTGTCGATCACGGTTGCTCCCGGGTGGAGTCCCCCGCGGGAGAAGATATCCCGCGCGGGACGCGAATGGCCACGGCGCCGAAGCGGGCGCGGCCCGAGAGGGTGTAGCGCGCGTCGGCGAGGAGGACCTCGTAGCCCGCGGGCTCGCGCAGGACGTCCCACACCGGGAACCGCGCCCAGTCGAGGAAGATGCGCCCGCGCCAGTCCGCGGCGGCGGCGGCCCTCGCATCCGGGGCGTCCACGCCCGCGAACCGGGGAACGAGGGGGCCGCGGCGCCGGTAGTGCGGCCGGTGCAGCCAGTCGAAGCTGCCCAGCTCGTAGGTGTCGCCGCGGTCGATCACGACGGCGCGCCGGAACGGATCCAGCGGCTGCGGGGACACCATCAACGCGCGGACCGGAGCGCCGCCCTCGGCCTCGGCGGCGCGGCGCACGATGCCGCGGGCCGCGAGATTCGACGCCGCCATCGCCAGCACGTACACCGTGGCCAGGGCGAGCCCGGTGCGCGCCGGCCATTCGGGGCGCCGGCCGCCGCGCCGCCGCAGCTCCAGGGCCACCAGCCATCCGAGGCCGAGCGCCAGCCACATCCACGGATCGACGATGAACAGCGTGTCGCCGTGGAACCAGTGGCCGCTGAACGGCATCAGCAGGCGCACGCCGTAGGTATTGCAGAGGTCCAGCAGCGGGTGCGTCAGGACGGCCAGGAGCCCGAGCCACACGAGCGTGCGCGGGTCGGCCGGCGCCTTCTCCGGATGGCGCCGTCGCCGCACCCAGCGGTCCCACGCCAGCATCAGCCCCGCCAGCGCGAACGGCCACACGGCCATCGCCAGCACGCCGTGCGTCCAGCCGCGGCGGAAGCCGAGGGCCTCGATCGGCCGGTTCAGCCAGTAGAGGACGCCGTCCACGTCCGGGATGTTCGCCCCGATCACGAGCGTCGCGGTGGCGAGCGGCGTCTTCTTCCGGAGTCCGGCCTCGGCGAGCGCCGCGCCGACGAGCGTGTGGCAGAGATTGTCCATGGATGTCAGCTTGACGCCGCTCCCGCGGCGTGCATTGTAGTGACGAGCCGTTCCCCGACCGTGTACCCTCCTGCGTATCCGAGGTGCCTTCCATGCTCGAGACGCTGGACCTCGACAAGAGTATCGGCAAGCAGGCCTACGGCAAGTCGTTCCCCGAGCTGCGCGACAAGCTGCGCGACCTCCAGCGGCGGACCTACGACGCGAAGATCCCCGTGGCGGTCGTCTTCGAAGGGTGGGACGCCGCGGGGAAGGGTGAGAGCATCGCGAAGCTGGTCGAGCGCCTCGACCCGCGCGGCGTGAAGGTGCACCCCATTTCCGCGCCGCTGGAAGAGGAGCGCCTGCGCCCGTTCCTATGGCGCTTCTGGACCAAGATCCCGGCCCGCGGCGAGGTGGCCGTCTTCGACCGCTCGTGGTACGGCCGCGTCCTCGTGGAGCGGGTGGAGAAGCTCATCAAGCCGGAGCAGTGGCGCTCGGCGTACAACGAGATCGCGCAGTTCGAGCGGATGCTCACCGACGACGGCATGGTGATCGTGAAGTTCTGGCTCCACATCAGCGAGAAGGAGCAGAAGAAGCGCTTCAAGGAGATCGCGAAGAGCAAGTACGACTCGTGGCGGGTCACCAAGGAGGACTGGGAGCACCACAAGCAGTACGACGAGTACGCCCAGGCTGCGGAGGAGATGTTCGAGCGCACCAACACGGCGTACGCGCCCTGGACGATCGTCGAGGCCACGGACAAGCGCTACCGCCTCATCAAGATCTTCAAGACGCTCGCGGACGCGATGCAGACGGCGCTGAACGCGAAGGCCGGGCCGGCCGCGCCGGCCAAGCGGGTCGCGCGCGCGAGCGTCTCCGTGCAGGCGCTGAAGGAGATGGAGACGGTCCTCGACAAGGTGGATCTCACCAAGGCGCTCAAGCGCAAGGAGTACGAGGAGCAGCTCAAGGAGTACCAGTTCCGCCTGCGCCAGCTCGAGTTCAGGTGCTACGAGGAGCGTCGCCCGGTCATCATCGGCTACGAGGGGTGGGACGCGGCGGGGAAGGGCGGCAACATCCGGCGCGTCACGGAGGCCCTCGATCCGCGCGGCTACAGCGTGATCCCGATCGCCGCCCCCAAGGGCGACGATGCGACGCACCACTACCTCTGGCGCTTCTGGCGCCAGATCCCGAAGGCGGGCCACCTGGCGATCTTCGACCGCACCTGGTACGGGCGCGTGCTGGTCGAGCGCATCGAGGGCTTCTGCTCGGAGGCGGAGTGGCGGCGCGCCTACCAGGAGATCAACGAGTTCGAGCTGTCGCTGACCAACTTCGGGATGATCGTTGTCAAGTTCTGGCTGCACATCTCGAAGGAAGAGCAGCTGCGCCGCTTCAAGGAGCGGGAGAAGATCGAGTACAAGCAGTACAAGATCACCGAGGAGGACTGGCGCAACCGGGAGAAGTGGGACGCGTACCGGCAAGCGGTGGTGGACACGCTCCAGAACACCAGCACCAGCTACGCGCCGTGGACGATCGTCGAGGCCAACGACAAGCTGTGGGCGCGGATCCGCACGCTCAGCACCATCGTCGGGGCCATCGAGAAGGGCCTCGGGGTGAAAAGCGGCAAGGGCGGGAAGAAGGACAAGAAGGGCAAGAAGGAGAAGAAGAAGGAGAAGGACGGGGACTGATCAGCCGCGCGGCTTCGGCTGCGCGAGCAGGGCCTCCACCTCCGCGCGGGCCTCAGCGGCGAGCGCCATCGCGTCCTCCACCTCCGCGGCCGCCGCCAGGTCCGCCGTCAGCTCCGACACGCTTCCGGTGCCCGCCTTGAGCCGCAGCAGGTTCAGCCGGATGTTCTCGAGCGAGGTGACCGCGGCCGCCAGCCGCTGCGCCGCCTGGTCGCGGCGCCGCGCCAGGTCCTCTCGCAGCCGGTCGCGCCCTTGCGCGAGGTCGGCGGCCCCCGGCTCCGCCGCCGGATCGCGCAGCGCGCGTGACCGCGCCGCGACGGCGTCCTCGCCGAGGCTCGCCACGGCACCAGCCAGCTCGTCCACCGTCCGGCGCATCGCCCCCGCGTCCCGCTCGAGCCGTGCGATCAGCGACGGCAACGCCTTCAGGTCGCGCTTCTGTTCCTTGGGGAGTGATTCGAACAGGTTGCCCGCCGCGAGGCCCAGCGCCAGCTCGGTCGGCCGGTAGGTCACCTGGGCGGGCGCGGCCGTCCTGACGAGGCCCGCGCGGGCCACCCGCTCGAGCCAGCGTGCGAACCGGCTCGACCAGAACTTCAGCCGCAGCTCGGCGGCGCGATCCCCCGTGATCGCCTTGCCCGGACGAACCTTGTTCACGAGGTAGCCTGCGACGGCCGCCAAGCCGGGGAGCACCGTGGTCCACGTCAGGAATGGGAGGCGGTTGGGCCCCGCGGTCAGGACGAGGGCGAGGAAGCTCGCCACCGACGTCAGGCCGAGGGCGATGGTCGCGCGATAGGCGATGCGCGCCCACCGTGGGGGCTCCGCGCCGAACTCGAAAGTCAGTTCTTCCCTTCTGCGCTCCGCCGCGTCGCGGACGGCCAGCCTGGCGTCCTCCAGCCCGTACCCCAGGCGCAGCAGCCGGCGCAGCTGCCAGGTGCGGTAGATGCCGTGCGCCGCGAACGGAAGAAGGAGATACAATCCGAGACTGAGCTCCAGCGACGGCGTCAGCCCGAGCCAGCCGAAGAGCAACCTGCCCAGGCCGATGCTGGGCGCGCCGCCAACGAGGTACCAGGCGAGGTAGCCGACCCTGGCGTTCTCGCCCTTCTTGAGCCAGACGCGCAGCGGCACCGGGAGCTCGCGCGTGGGCTCGACGGTCTCGGCGATCGCGCCGGCGAGCGCCTCGCCGGTCGGGAAGCGGTCCGCAGGGTTCTTGGCGAGGCACCGGTCCACGACGCGCGCCAGGCGGCCGGGCACGCCCGCGGCGATCGCCGCCAGGGGCGGGGCGGGCTTCGTGATGTGCATCGCGAGCAGGCCGGCGGTGTCCGGGGCATCGAACGGCAGGCGGCCCGACAGCGCGACGAAGCCGACGACGCCCAGGGAGTAGATGTCGCTGCGCCCATCCACGGTCTCGCCGCTGGCCTGCTCAGGGCTCACGTACTGGGCGGTCCCGAGGACCTCGCCGGCTTCGGCATCACCCGCCGCCGCGATGCCGAAGTCCATGACGACGGCGCGGCCGCTCCCGCCCTCGATCATGATGTTGTCGGGCTTGATGTCGCGGTGCACCACTCCGCGGCCGTGGGCGTAGCCGAGGGCCCACGCCACCTCCCGGAGCATCCGCGCCGCCTCGCGGGGGACCAGCGGGCCGCGGGCCCGGATGCGCTCCCCCACCGTCTGGCCCTCGAGATAGGCCATGACGAAGAAGACGAGGTCGCCCGACTCTTCGACGGCGTGGATCGGCACGATGTTGGGATGGGAGAGCTTGGCGGCCGTGCGCGCCTCGCGCAGGAACCGCTCCCGCAGCGGCGGCTGGGCCGCCATCGCCGGCGGGAGCAGCTTGATCGCCACCGGACGGTCCAGCGCGACGTCGCGGGCGAGGAAGACGATCCCCATCCCGCCGCGGCCCAGTTCCCTCTCCAGCGAGTAGCGGCCGGCCAGCGCACGCTGCAACGCGATGAACTCTGACGCCACGAGCTGGGGCATCGGGCTACTGTACGCCGCGCGCCGTCGGCGCGCCAGCGACCGCTCTTGCCCGCTGGCCAGGGGCCGGCTTTACTAGGGGCGTGCTCCGGGAATACTGGGAGAAGGTGAGCCGGGTGGACGCCAGCTCGTCCGCCGGCTTCTTCGTTGCCGTCCTGATGGCGTGCGGGCTGATCATTCTCGCGGCCGCCGTCATGGCGCTCCTGGGGGGCGGCTTCGTTCCGCTCGCCATCGCGGCGGTCTTTGTGCCGGCCCTGCTGTTCGTGGCGCTGCTGCACGCGACGGCGCTCGACCGCGGCTCCCGCCTGATGATCGCGAAGGGGACGTCCACGCCGTACGTGCCCCAGCACTCGAACATCCAGGCGCTGGTCGCGAAGGGGGCGTACCGCGAGGCGGCCGAGGCGTACCGACAGGTGATCGCGGCGCAGCCGCAGGACGTCGTGGCGTGTGAGCAGCTGGCCCAGCTGGCGCTGCGCGAGCTGAAGGACTGGGACCTGGCCCTGTTCGCCCTGCGGCAGGCTGAGCAGCGCATCCTCGAGCCGCGGCGCCGTGCCGGCTACGCGCTGCTGGCGGCGAACGTGTACCGCGACAACCTGAAGGACTACGGGAAGACGATGGTGGAGCTGCGGCGCATTCTGGCCCGCTATCCCGAGGTGCCCAACGCCGCGGCGCTGCGCGCCGAGATCGAGGACCTCAAGACGAGGCACTTCCAGGCCCGATGACGCGGAAACAGCGGCTGGACCCCGCGATCTTCCACCTCCCGGCGGAGCGGATGCGCGCGGGCTATTACTCGGACAAGTACTTCGTCCGCACGCGCGACATTCTCCTCGCCAACGGGGCGCGGCCGCACGTGACGATGCAGGTCTTCGGCAAGACGCAGGCCTTCCTCGGCGGGATCGACGAGGCGATTGCCATCCTGAAGCAGTGCGCCGTCGAGTGGAAGGACCTGGCGGTGCACGCGTTGTACGACGGCGAGGAGATCGCCCCCTGGGAAACGGTGATGCTCATCGAGGGGCCGTACGACGCGTTCGCGCACCTCGAGACGCTCTACCTGGGCGTGCTGGCCCGCCGCACCAAGGTCGGCACCAACACGCGGCGGGTGGTGGACGCGGCGCGGCCCAAGGAAGTGATGTTCTTCCCCGCGCGACACGACCACTGGCTGGTGCAGACGGGCGACGGTTACGCCGCGCACGTCGCCGGCGCGATCGGCGTTTCGACCGACGCACAGGCGTCGTGGTGGGGGAGCGAAGGCGTGGGGACGGTGCCTCACGCGCTCATCGCGGCCTTCGGCGGCGACACGGTGCTGGCGACCCGGAAGTTCGCCGAGCACATCCCGGAGTCGGTGCGCGTCGTCACTCTGGTGGACTTCGAGAACG
>Ga0335079_10002245_pt1 | contig 22302 bp, 14 predicted proteins | sample Lox_Sample_33_FD_206719 | JGI IMG/M metagenome (GOLD analysis project Ga0335079, IMG submission 206719) | Soil microbial communities from Loxahatchee National Wildlife Refuge, Florida, United States - Lox_Sample_3.3 | ecosystem: Environmental > Terrestrial > Soil > Wetlands | place: USA... | reverse complement strand
TATTCGCCGCCGGGAAAGGAAAATGCCAGGAAATATTGTCCTTCAGGATCGTTGTCGAGCCCTTCTGCAGCGCCGACTCCATCCCCGCCATCGACATGAGCCGCTGAATGTCTTCGAGAACTGTTTCCGGTGTTGTCTTAAGAACCGCGACCTTCGACTTCATGAGTGCTTATCTTCCATAGATGATCAGAGACGCCGTAACGATCCAGAGGATGATGTTGATGAGAAGCGGGAAATCGGTGAGCGCGAGTTTGGTTGGATTCCCGCCCTCTTCTCTCCTGTGTACCAAATACAAATAACGAAAAATTCCATAAAGAACAAACGGAACGGTATAGATGAGCCGCTTCGTTCCAAATTTCTTGACCGTTTCATCAGAAATTGTGTACAGCGCGTACGACATCACGGTCGATGCCGTCACGATCCCAATCATCTGATCCAGAAAATACGGCGTGTAGTGCCGCAACACCTCGCGATGAACGTCTGCCTGACCTTCCAGGATGGTGATTACGTGCCGGCGTTTGCTGAAACCGAGGAAGAGCGCAAGCAGTACGGTGCAGATGATCAGCCATTCGGATGTCGGCACATCAATGAGAAGTGCACCGGCAATCACCCGGAGAACGAATCCCGTCGCAATCGTCATCACATCGAGGATCACGATGTCTTTCAGCTTGATGGAATACGCGATATTCAGAAGAACATACGCCGCCACGGCGAGACCGAACGGGAACCTGAGGAAACACGCAGTGGCCACTCCGACAAGAATGAGTGCGGCAGATGCCATCCAGGCGGTCGAGACCGACAGCTTCCCTGATGGAAGCGGTCTCAGCGATTTGACAGGATGACGCTTATCCCGGTCGAGATCGAGGATATCATTGAAGATGTAGATCCCGCTCGCGGAAAACGAAAAGAGGAAAAACCCGCAGATGGTGGCGAAGATATCGTGTGAGGAAAAGAGACGCCCCGAAAAAACAAGGGCGGCAAAAAGGAAGAAGTTCTTGATCCACTGCTGCGGCCTCATCGAGGCCACGATGTACCCGAACTTGGTATTCAAGGCTAAAAGACTGCTGGTTCTTCGTAGACTCCGAAAACTTCCGCAAGTGCATTGCACATCTCCCCGAGCGTCACATACGCCCTCGTGCATTCGAGGAGCCGAGGAATCAGATTCCCCCCGTCTTCACCGGCCTGACGGAGTTCGAGAAGGGCTTTCGTAGCACGCTCTTCTTCCCTCCCGTTCCGGATCTCGGCAAGCCGCTTCTTCTGCTTGATCTCCACTTCCGGCGAGATGGTGAGGATTGGAATTTCCGTTTTCTCATTCTCCTCCACATACTCATTCACGCCGACGATGATCTTCTCCTTCCGGTCAAGTTCCTGCTGATACCGGTAGGCGGCTTCTGCCATTTCTCGCTGAAAGAATCCCGCCTCGATGGCCGGAATGACACCACCCAGGGCATCGATCTTCTCAAAGTACGCTTCCGCTTCGGCCTCCATCTTATCCGTAAGAGCTTCCACGAAGTAGCTGCCCGCGAGAGGATCGATCGTGTTTGTTACGCCGATTTCATGCGCAATAATCTGCTGTGTCCTCAGGGCGATCTTCACTGCTTTTTCCGATGGGAGTGCGAGCGTCTCATCCATCGAATTTGTGTGGAGTGACTGGGTTCCGCCGAGGACGCCGGCAAGGGCCTCATACGCGGTGCGGACGATATTGTTCTCCGGCTGTTGTGCGGTGAGCGAGCATCCCGCTGTCTGCGTGTGGAATCTCAGCATCCATGACCGGGGGTTCTTCGCCCCGTATGTGTTTCGCATGCGTTTCGCGTAGATTCTCCGCGCCGCCCGGAATTTTGCAATCTCTTCAAAAAAATCGAGATGGGAATTGAAGAAGAACGACAAGCGTGGTGCAAAATCATCTATTTCCAGACCGGCTTTCATTCCGGCCTCGACATACGCAAAACCGTCGGCCAGAGTGAATGCCAACTCCTGCACTGCCGTCGATCCCGCTTCGCGGATATGGTAGCCGCTGATGGAGATGGGATTCCAGAGCGGCATTTCACGCGTGCAATATTCAAACATATCCGTGATAATGCGCATGGATGGATGCGGCGGATAGATCCACTCCTTCTGCGCGATGTATTCTTTCAGGATATCCGCCTGGATCGTGCCGCGCAGCTGATCCGGTTTAGCACCCTGCTTCTCCGCAACTGCGACATACATCGCGAGAAGCATAGCCGCGGGCGCATTGATCGTCATGGATGTCGAGATATCGGCAAGCGTAATTCCCTTGAACAGAATTTCCATATCGGCAAGAGAACTCACCGATACGCCGCAGATCCCGACTTCTCCTTCCGAGAGCGGGTCATCGGCATCACGGCCCATCAGTGTGGGAAGGTCGAATGCGACCGAAAGACCGGTCTGACCGTGGCTGAGGAGGTAATGATATCGCTCATTCGTATCCTCCGGAGTACCGAATCCGGCAAACTGGCGCATCGTCCAGAGCTTGCTGCGATACATCGTGTGATGAATCCCGCGGGTATACGGATATTCGCCCGGGAATCCAATATCGGAGAGATAGTTGATACGGCTGACGTCCTCGGGGGTGTATAACATTCCGATCGGTTCCCCTGAAACGGTTGTAAATTTAAGAGGAAGTGCCGGAACCCTCTTCATCCCTTCCTCCCATTTCTTCTTCGAAGAACGGAAGTCATCAGCAAGATATGTGGCCATCACCCCATCACTGTTGAAATGAAAGACAGATTTTTTCAAAATTTAAGATAGGCATTCCCGAACATTTTTCAAAGTCCGAGCAGAACTTGAAATCGGGTGAATTCCGTTGTATTTTTCGGGAAATTAGGTTCTCATGAGCAAGCATAAGAAAAAGCATCATTCCTCGCAATCGGTTCCTGCTTTGCAGAACCGTCACGGACGACGCTCGTATGCCGTCGGGGCTCTGGTAGCGGTGATCCTGCTGACGGTGTATTTCATTCTCTCACGTCCTTCAGGTGCTCCCGAGGCAGATACGCGTAACAGTACCCCCCGGCCTCAGAGTGCTTCACTGATGCGGGAAGATACTTCCGCACCGGCCGTTTGGATCAGGCGCGCGGAAGCAATTGATGCGCACTTCCACGACGTCTATACACCGTGCTGGGAGGGCGCGTACGGTGCAATCGGCGACGCATATCTCTTTGCAGCCACGCATGATTCTTCGCTCTACCGGTTTCATCTTCTCGATCATGATCTTAAACAAATGTGTGTTGGAAGATGGGTGGATGACCGGGCATGGATATGTCTGGCAGAATGTATCTGGTGGGATGTTACCGGGAGAACGGACGCGCAGCTTGTGCAGGATGCCGCACACCGGTATCTTGAGGCCAGAATGGAGAAACGGTTCTCGAATGTGGAGGGATTCTGGAGCTGGTACAACTGGCCGCCCGGATCAGAAGCTCAGGAGCAAATTTTCACCAACAGCAACATGAACCAGATGGTGACCGTAGCCTGCTGGCTCTATCTTGCAACAGGTGAACACCGGTTCCTGCAGGACGCACTTCTTGCATGGAACGGCGATGGTACATCTCCGGGGATTGAGAAGACATGGTACAAAGGAAATGGACTATGGGTTGGAAAGCCGGGTCTCGCCGCGTTCGGTCAGCAGGTACCCTGGGAGGGAGCGGGGTATTGTTCAGTTGCGGCCGCTCTGTACCGCGCAACGCATGATGCCCGATACCGGAACATCGCCCTCGCCACTGCGAGGCGGATAATGGATCCGAAGAACAATTGGGTTGATCCGAAGTATTTCTATCAACTCAGGATGGATGGCAACGGAGCATTTGTCAATTTTCTTTTTGATGCCTATGCAACAGCACCGGATTCACTCCCTGATCTCCTGCCGAAGATCCGGACGATGTTAGAGCATGTCTGGACGAACCACGACGGCGAATCCGTCGTAACACTTCACCGCGAAAGCGACAACGGTATACGGAACGGATGGAACCCCTACGGCGGAGAGGACGGGTACAATGTTGATGAAGTCGGCACGGTGCACGCGCAGGGAGAAGCAGCGCGTGCGTTCGGGACGTTCACGTACTATTTCTCGCGGTCAAAATCTCCGCGTTAAGCGGCTTCGTTCACTTCTTCACTATCCGAATCAACGCCTCGACTGCCCTCGGATCATCAGACTGACCGAGCCAGAAGATCGCTGTTTTGCGCACCTCGGCATTTTCCCCGCTGCTGGCGAGTCGAATCATCGAATCCATTCCCTCGTTTCCTGGCAGCTGTGAGAGGGCGAAGACGGCATTCTTCTGCACCTCCACGTCATCGCCGCGTTCGGCAATTTCGTCGAGTGTAGAGACCGACTTCTTCGATGCATCCTGGCCGAGCCAGAAAACCGCCTTCTTGCGTGTCTCGATATTCTTTTCCTCTTTGGCAAGAAGGATAAGATCATCAAGCGCATCCTCCCCTTTCATCTGACTGATGGCAAAGATCGCTTCCTCCCGCACTTCGCCGGACTCATCATGTTTTGCAGCAGAGAGCAGTTCAGGAAGAGCTTTGCTGCTTTCCCCCTGTCCCAGTGCAAAAGCTGCTTCTTTCCTGAGCCCTCCATTTCTTTCTTTTTGAAGGACATTGATAAGAAAATCGGGGGCAACACCATTTGGGTCATGGACGCCGATTGCAAAAATGAGTTCTTCCCTGATCTTCTCCCCGGAACTTTTTTCATACAGCTGTTCGAGAAAATCGACGCTTTCGCTGTCTGCAGCACCGTTAACCCAGATCAGTGGAGCACGCTGAAGATCCACGTGGAGCGATGTATTGCTGACGGTGAGATGCGTTATCCCCCCGTCTGCAGAATAATGGAAGAGAAATCCGACCTCTTTCCGGATGAGGGGTCCCGCACCGAGCGTATCGGCATCGAGACAGGCACCTTCGAACTCGCCGTGCATCGCAATTCCACCCATGCCGTCAGCATCGGTTTGCTGCATGCCGGTAATCATCGCCGAAAGTGAGGGACGGTTTCGTTCCTGGTCAGAGCTCCAGCTTCCGATGAACGAATGCGGCGACATACTTTTTTGAATGCTGTACCCGATCCAATAATTGCCGCTCCAACCCTTCATGCGCGCCTGATCGCCCGCCCACTCCCAGCGCCTGGCGAGGGGTTTCACCGGCCCCGAGTAGCTGCAAACCTGTTGGGCGAGCGCGCTGGTTGAAAGCATGAGCCCCAAAACGAGGGAGAACAGTTCGGACGCCGCGTTCGTCATCTGATTACTCCTTTCCCTTGATACCCAAAATATCTTCGAGTGCAGTACGGGCCGCCGGTGTACCTATTTGACCGAGAGCATTCACTGCAGCGCTCCGGAGCTTCCGTTCTCCAGTTCCAGTCGCAATATCCTTCAGGTATGGGACCGCGGCATCTTTGCCGGTATTCCCGAGTGCATAGATTGCCGCCACCTGCAGTTCCGGCTCATGTTCTTCCTTGAGAATTTTGCCGAGAGCAGGAATTGCAGTCTGCTCGTCTTCATTTCCAATCTGGTAGAGGGCCTGTTTCCGAACTTCGAGCGACTTTGCCTTCTGAATGATTTCCACCATGAGATCTGTCGTACTGCCATCCATATTGGAAAGTGCGTAAATTGCATTTTTCGCAAGATCTTCATTTGGGTTGAGTTCTGCAGTACTCACGAGAAATTCCCTGGCGGATGCTCCGCCGCTATTTCCGATTGAGTGCAGTGCTGCCACCTGCACTTCGGGGTCCTTGCTCTGTGCAACGATTTCCTTGAGTGCCGGAAATGCGAGTTCTGCGGCGAGATTCCCAATGGCGTATGCTGCGTTCTTACGGAGGCCGGGGTCGGCGTCCGTGAGGGCTACCTCTTTCAATTCGGCAGCCGAAGATGACCCCCCGCGATTCCCAAACGCATACATTGCGGCTTCCCGGACCTCACGCGCTGTCGATTCTTTGATAATGCGCTTAAGCTCTGTTTCGGCGGCGGCATCTGACGCATTTCCGAGAGCATATGTGGCGGCTTTTGCAACATCGGGGTCCTTGTCCGTGCGGGCAATTTCGCCGAGGAATGCGTCGACACCCGGGTTCTCGTTGTTACCGAGCGCATAAACGGCCGCCGTCCTGACCTCCTTGTCGCTGTTCGTTCGGGCAATCTGCTTGATCGCTTCCAATGCTTCGGAACTCGATTCATTCGACATTGCGTAGATCGCATCCTTGCGTACTTTGGCACTTGCATCCTGTGTTGCGATCTCCGTCAGTTTTTTTACCGTTTTCGGCGAAGACATGTTCCCGAGAACATAGACGATCTTGCTCCGCAGATTTTCACTCGGCGATTGTTCGTACAGCGACACGACGGCATCGAAGGCCTTGTCGTTTCCCATATTGCCGAGAGCATAGAGCGCCTCCAGCTTCAGCTCATCGTCATCAGAATTATCAAACCCCTTCACGATCGCCTTGTATTGATCTTTCCCCTGTTTGGAAAGTGTGAGGGCAAGATTGACGAGATTCGCTTTTGCATCTTTCACCCATTTGCTTTTCGGGAAGGCATCAATAAAATCCTGGTAACATTTGAAAACGCTTTCCTGGTCTTCCCCGAGCTTATCCCTCGTGTAACAGATCCAGTACCGCGCGGCATCGAGATAACCGCTCCGGGGGTAGTCATCGATGAAACTCCGGAAGGCCCGCTGTGCGGATTCCCATTTTTCAGAGAGAATCTGCCCGTATGCCTCTTTATAGGCTTTGGCGTCATCTCCCTGCGCCAGTCCCCTTTCCCCGGCAGATATAACCAGGAGTATCACGACGACGCTGCACACCATCATTCTGGTACATTTCACGATTGACATACGCACTCCTTTTTACGACGACTTTTTCGTTGTTTGAGGTTGATGACGGCGGGCATCGCGCTGCATTTCCATCAAATTGATCTTCAACAGGATGGATTTCTGATCCACACCATTTTTCACGAGCTCGACAACCGGTACACCCGGACGGATTTCCGTATTGGCAAGTTGTAAGAGTATCACTTCAAGATCCTTGATCAGCCGAAGAAGATGCTGCTGATCGTTTTCGGCGAGGGCAGTCTTGAGAAATTGCGCTTTCTCCAGGAGATCCCGCGAAACCCGCTGTTCCTCGGAGTAATCGGAAGGCACTCCTCGGCTCCCGTCGGAATTGATGACTCCGAGAAGGAGGTTCTTTGAACGCTGAAGATACGCGTACGCAAGGCGCGAAACCGAATCCTCCGCCCCCGGCTGTGAAGCGACTTGCGCCAGCTCGTTGCGGTTTACCTCATGGGACGGGAGAAAATATATTCTACCGAGGATGAATCCTGCAGCCACCAGTAGTACTGCCGCAGCACCATAGATCCATACCGGATGCACCCTGAACTGAAGAAACTCCGGAACCATTCGAATGATCCTGCCGCGTTCATTCTTCTCACCCGCAACGAGCTTCGGTGAGAGCTTATCCCAAAAGCCGGCCCACTCGCGTTCCCCGGGTTCTTCCCTCCGACGCCGGGACATTTCGCGAAGCGTCTCCTCCATCCCGTGGTAGTCCTTTGTGCAATCCTCACATTCCCGCAGATGTGATGCAAACTCTTGTCGTTTCTCCGGAGGGAGGAGATCGTACAGCGCATCGGTGAACAAGTCTCTGCATTCCTTGTGTGTCATCTCTATTCCTTCTCCAATCCGAACTCGTGCTTGTAGAGGTCGAGCGATTTGCGGAGCCGCCGAATCGCGCGAAATAAGAACGACTTCACCGTGCCCTCCGAAATATCCATGGTCTCAGCGATCTGCCGGAGTGACAGATCATGGTAATGCCGGAGAACAAAAACCGACCGCTCTCTTGTCGTGAGATCTTCAAGGGCACGTTCGATATTCCGGCGTATTAACCCGGCATCGGTCAAACGGTCGGGACGCGGCGCTTCATCACTCGGTGCATACTCCGTCTCCGCATTTCCCGCAGCAAATGCATCATGCATCAGCATAGTCTTCTGGGCTTTCGATTTCTTTTTGTCCATCGCTGCATTTATGGTAATCCGGTACAACCAGGTGCTCCATTTTGCATCACCCCGGAAGAGCCGAAGTGACTTGAACGCCTTGATAAAGACATCCTGTGACAAGTCCTCCGCATCATGGCGGTTGCCGGTCAGGTCGTACGCAAGTCGGTATACGTTGATCTTCGAGCGCTCCACAAGCAGCCGGAAAGCTTCCATCTCGCCTTGTTGCGCACGTTCGATCAGCAAACGCTCATCTGTCACCTCGGTGCCTCGATTTGTCTTTAAGACGATGTGCTATCGGGAAAGGTTTACGGTTGGTACTTTTCCTGACACTTCTACCAAATTGTCTGAATTCAGGGATTCGGGTTGCTCTCCACGGAAAAGGCAAGCCCGAAATTTGGGATGAATCTCCCGTGGGGCAAATCAGCCGGCCAGACCCGATGGGAGCCGCGGAGAAGAGATGAGTTTTTTGAATTCTTCCCACCTTCGGGCGGGTTTGTCTGACGTGCCTCCCCTGCGCTCGATGTACCCCCTCACGAGGTCCTGCCCGAGATTGTAGTTGATAACATAACTCCGGTAGGTATCGAAGAACCGGGTGCGCTGCTCCGCGCGTTCCTTCGACATCAACGCGTACGTTACCAGCCATTCAACTGCCTGAGCACGGGTCATGGTGCCGTTGAGGTATGCGCGGGCAGCTTCATTCCCCGCATACGCCAGTTTCAGGAAAAGTGCATGCACCCGGTAGTAGAGCTCCGTCGTTGAAGGATCCATCCCCGCAAGGAGGAACAACGACCGCTCCTCATACTGAACCCGTTCTCCGCCCGGAAATGCAACCTCTATCCCGAAATTTGCGGTCCCTTCTGCAATGAGCGACTGCGGACTGAAGAGCGCGTATACCGAGAATTCGATCCAGCCGCGTTTCCGGAAGAGTTCGGATTCGAGAAGAGAGTTGTAGACATGATGCCCCGGATATCCCTCGTGAGCCGCGAGATCAATTGCACGATCGATGTAGATCGGCAGATCGGTATTCATCTGAATAAGACTGAATCCGCTCCCTTTGTACCAATTGTATCCGCTCCAGGATTTATTGGTAACATATTCGATCGTGAAATTTTCGTTCGGGGGGAGAGCGATATGCGCGCTCGTTCTCTTCCGGCATTCCCTGATCGCCTCCTGGAAAACGGCATCCAGCTTCTCTTTGGGAATAACGTATGCCCCTTTGAATGTATCATATCGGCCGCTGACGTTTCCCGCCCCCGGCAGAATTGCGCCGAGACCGCCCAGCAGCGATTGAAAATGCGATTCGGGATATGTCGGCGGATTTGCGTCATAAAGAACTGCGGCTTCTCCGTCAAATGAAAATTTCCTGCCGTCCAGCATTTCCACCCTTCCGACAAGCGCGCTGATCTGTTTCGTAAGATACAGATGACGCAGGATCTCGATCTCTTCCCATCCCTCGCGTGAGATCGACTGAAGTCGTTTGAGCAGATCGAGTGCCTCCACTCTCAGGACGCTCAGCGGCTTTTTTTCGGCCTTAGCGCGGTCCAGAAGATCCTTCGGTCCGAAGTAGGCATCAACGTAATCAGCATCGTGCTGACCGACGCCCAGGACGAGTTTCACATAGGATTCGGCAATCGATTGGAGAATATCTGCACTCATTCGGGTTTCTTTTCATATTGTTCGATAAACTTCCTGATGGCATCAAGATTTTGCATGATCATTTTCGCTTTTCCCAGACCGAACGAGAAAGGAAAACGAGATCCTGGATTAAGAATCAGAATCTTGTTCCCCTTATACTCATCCACAATTGGTTCCTGACTATTCTGCTGCTGATCATCCATAACTCTGCTCCTGTCTTTCGGTGAATGAATGAGGTTATTATCGCTGGTCCGGGTTCCACTCCGGTATTCGTCCGGGCGTCCACGGCGCGCCGGCGGCTTCCATGTCTTTCTGGAGAGTTGCAACATCGGATACGACAAGCGTGTTCAGCTGTTTGAGCAATGACGAAAACTCGCCCGACGCTATCGTATACGCATCACGATGCGTTTGTGTCGGTCGGGAGGTTGAAAATCGCTCATCCTCGACGATATTGCTTACACGCTCGCTGATCGCAATTGAAGACGCCTCGTTTCTCGACCGGAGCGAATTATCACCCCGTAGTTTCCGGAGGATTTCGTTGTCAGTTGCTTCTATGGTCCGGGCGCGTCCGATCAATGCGTCAACATTGGCAGGCGTTTGAAGAAGTGCCTGCATCATGGTACCGATCCGCGCCTTCAGCTCATTTGCAACCTGAACAGTGCCCGCCACCGACCGCTGTAAGCGGAAAACTCTTTGCTGAAAGTCTGAAAGTTCTTTGCGGTCCTCCGGCTTCATCGACGAAAGTCCATCCACATCAATGGTGAAAGGAACGGGACCGGAGACCGGCGACGTGACTCCGTCAACCCACTTCGACAATCTGACCAGATAGCGACCGGGCATAACAAGCGGACCCCCGTCCGTCTCATCATCCGTATCGGGAGTATGTGCGGAAACGACCGGATTTGCATATCGCATATTCCACGAAACCCTGTTGATCCCTTTTTGATTTGCGCCCTGAATATTCCGCAGGACATTTCCGGAAGTATCCGAAATCGTAAGGATGATCTGAGGTGCTTCCTCCTCATCTTCCGCACGCAGCTGCTCGTCGGTAGGATATGGCGGAACTATTTTCTTCTTTCGGGCCTCCTTTTCCGCTTCCTGACGAACCTCCTTTTTCGTCTTGAGAGCATCCTTCAGGTAATATGAAAACGTCACTCCGTATGGTGGATTCGGAGCCGAAAAGAATGACTCACCGGCAAACGATTTCTTGCCGCCGCCCAGCGGAAGTGTAGGGATGTAGAGAAGAGCGTCCTTCACCGGATATATTTCCGCTTCCGCGTTTTCAGATTTCTTTGAGAGCAGGCGTAAAGGTGAATAATCATCCAGCACGTAGAATCCCCGGCCAAATGTTGCGAGCACAAGGTCGTTTTCCCGTTTCTGGATCCTCAGATCTCGCACCGCAATTGTCGGCAACCCGGATTTAAGCTGAACCCATTTCCCACCCCCGTCCAGCGTCGTGAAGAGACCGAATTCCGTACCCACAAAGAGGAGAGCAGGATCAACATGATCTTCCGCAAGTGCAAGCACGGGACCATTCTTCGGAAGATCGCCTGCCACCGAAGTCCACGTGCGTCCGGCATCCGCGCTTTTCAGGATATACGGAAGAAAATCCGCGTTCTTGTGATTATCGAAAGACGCGTACACGGTGTTGGCATCATGCTGAGAAGCAAAAAGGCGGCTCACATACGTTCGCTCGGGGACGCCGGGAAATTTGTCGATCTTTCTCCATGTCGTTCCGCCATCTTCGGTGACATGCACCAGACCGTCATCCGTTCCCACGTAGAGCAGGCCTTCCTTCAGCGGAGATTCCGAGAGGGCTGTGCAGTTTCCATAGAGCGAGGTGGACGCACTCTTCGAGACTGCGTCGACTTCCCAGATTCTCCCCATTACCTGAAGCTGATTGCGATCGATTTGCCGCGTCAGATCGGGGCTGACCTCTTTCCACGTGTCGCCGCGATCATCGCTGCGATACAGGTGATTCGCTGCAAAATAGAGGCGGGTGTGGGAGTGCGGGCTGATGATTAACGGCGAGTCCCAATTCCATCGCAGCGGCTCTTCGTTTTCGCCCTGCTGGGGCTGTATCCCGATCTGTTCTCCGGTCCGTTTGTCGAATCGTACCAGGCCGCCGTACTGACTCTCCGCGTACACAGTGTTGGGATCTTCCGGATCGATACGGGAATGGAATCCGTCGCCGCCGGTCGTAACAAACCAATCGGCATTCACGATCCCGGATTCGCTTCGCGTCCGTGATGGTCCGCCAACGGAAAAATTATCTTGTGTTCCGCCATAAATATTATAAAAGGGGGAAGCATTATCCACATCAACATCATAAAATTGTGTGATCGGCAGATTATTCTTGAATTCCCATGTTTGAGCCCGATCGAAACTCTGGTATAATCCTCCATCACAACCTACGAGGTAATGATTCGTGTTCGAGGGATCGATCCACATGCAGTGATTATCGACATGTTTCGACTGCTCGCCGATCGGCTGAACTGTTTTTCCTCCATCATTCGACACCATGAGAATGGTGTTCATCACATATATCCGGTCGATATTCTTCGGATCGGCATAGAGCGTGGCGTAGTACATTGCCGTTGCGTCAAAATCATTCCGTTTTTCCCACGATGAACCGTAATCCGTCGAGCGGAAGATTCCCCCCTTTCGATCTGATGCCTCGATAATTGCATACGCCACACGCGGATCTGCCGGCGAGACGGCAAGCCCGATTCTCCCCATATCCACTCCGCGCAAACCCGATGTCACTTTTGTCCAGCTGGCACCCGCGTCAGTCGATTTGTAAATTGCGGATTCCGGTCCGCCGTCAATCAGAGTCCAGACATGCCGGCGCCTCTGGTAGGACGCAGCGATCAGCACATCGGGATTACCCGGTACCATGACGACATCCGTCACGCCGGTATTTTCGCTGACGGCAAGTATCGCTTTCCAGGTCTTTCCGCCATCGGTGGTTTTGTAGAGCCCCCGATCGCCGCCGGGTCCCCAGAGAGGCCCCTGAGCAGCAACATAGACCACATTCGTATTCCGCGGGTCGATGAGGATACGTGCAATGTGCTCGGACTTTTTCAACCCCACATTCTTCCATGATTTGCCGCCGTCTTCCGACCGGTAGACTCCATCGCCGTAGGAAACACTGCGCTGACTGTTATTCTCACCCGTCCCGACCCAGACAACCGAAGGATTTACCGGATCGACAGCGACCGTACCGATGGAATATGATCCTTCGCCATCGAATACCGGATTCCAGGTTGTTCCACAGTTAGTGGTCTTCCAGACGCCACCCGAAGCGGCGGCAATATACCACGTGCTGTGATCTGTCGGATCGACTGCTATCGAAGAGATTCTCCCGGAGTTGATTGCGGGTCCAATCGAGCGGAGATGCAAACCGCTGATCGTTTCTGATGTGACGCCGCCGGCGGAAGCAGATTGCTTCCCTTCTTCTGATTCTGCCTGTGGGCCTGAAAGAGTAATCTGAAAAGAAAAAAGTAGCGAGAGAAGCGTAATGCCTGCACGTTTCATGCGCCGGTCCTTGAGTTAGTGAGTCGGATGGATTCAGTTTGGTTCTAAGAACAAATAACGATGTGAGCAGGAAGACAGTGGAAAGTAATCAGTTTACAAATAAGTATCAAGAAGACAATGGGGTTAGAAATGGAGCACAATTCCAGAGCACGAACGATAGTAGATCAATAAAAAGGCAGATTCCCCAGGAAATCTGCCGCTGGTTTATTCATGTGAAAATGGGTGCCGCTACTTGAGAAGAAGCATTTTCTTCACGGCGGAAAAGACTGCGCCGGTTGGATTCCCGGAATCAGACTGTTTTACCGCGATGATCCGGTAGAAGTAGACTCCTGAAGACAAACCGCCCGAATTGAATTGCGCAACATGTCGACCCTGTTCGTATACGACACTTGAAAGGAGCGTCCTGACGACTTCGCCAAGCGTGTTGTAAACGGAGAGCGTCACGATCGATCGTGAGGGGATGTCGAATCCGATTCTCGTCGTCGGGTTGAACGGGTTCGGATAATTCTGCAGGAGCGCGAACGTTGTGGGAAGCTGAGACGGATTAATGGCGCTCAGGGTCATCGATCCCTTCTGCGGTCCGGTGAGCAGTCGTTCACCTTCTCCCCTGAGGGAAATCACTTCGCGCCCAGATTTCGGATGAATAATTTCAAGTCGGAAAGTTTCTGTCTGTTGGCTGATGATACTCCATTTCAACCGCACGGGATATTGCAGCGACTGGATATCGATCGGATATTCCGCTGGATCCTGGAGAGTTGACGGCAGGAATTCAACGGATGATCCGGAATGAAAGCGAACGTCGGGGGTCCCTTCGGGTGGAACCGGGGGAAGCTCAGAACTCGTCGCACGCTCAGATGTAGAAGTATTCCGCCCAAAATAAAGTACTTGTTCGTAGCCACTCGAGTCCCGCAGAGTCAATGTATTAAACTGCAGTGCATCCGGGAAGCTCTGATCCGCCGCCTTAGGGAGCATCCCCGAACCGGAGTATCCGATGATGCAGATTCCCGACGAATCGAATTTTACCCAATATCCTCCACCGGGCTTGAGCGTATCAACACGTGCGTACCCGTTGCTATAGCCGAATACTCTCGACACAATGTGCGTGCCGACGGATCCTAAAGCCGAAGCTGGTAGACTTTGAGAGATTGAACCGAGCAGATTCCAACCGGGCTGAACCGGGACTGTATCGATCGATATGTTATTGCCCGTGATCGGGACAACCCCTCCGGTCGTGAATTTCAGCCAGTAGCCGAATCCCTTCAGCATGCGGTTTGAAATGATGTAACTGCTTCCATTATATCCAAATGCATAACTCGACCGGGTTGGGAAGAGAATGTTCACAGAGTCGTTCGTTGTCCGAAGCGGATCCGAAAGCATGTTCCAATTCGGACTCGCCGGGACATCGAGCGTCACGCCTGAAGGTTCCTCGATCCGCAGTGTATCCTGGAGAAGCCCGACACACTGTGTCGAATCCTGGGCTGATAACGTGACGACAGCAGTCGTGGCTGTTGTGGGATTCCCGGAAATGATTCCTCCTGGAGTGAGGGTCAACCCGTGCGGAAGATTTCCCGAAGCAAGGGCGAACAGATACGGTGGATTACCCCCTGTTGCAGTCAGGGTTTCTGCATACGCAATTGTTACCATTCCGGATCGGAGTGTCGAGGGCAGAATAACAATGGGAGGACATGCCGGCTCCACGGTTATCATAACCGTTACAGTATCCGCACGCAGCTGTGCGTCCGATGCAATGAGGGTCAGAGCGTGTGCTCCGACGGTTGCACCGCTATCGAGAACAACAAGCAGCGACCAGGTACTGTCCCCTGATATCTGATCGCCGTGTGTGCCGTCGTTATAACAGGTCGCATTTGCACTGCCGGCGATTGAGGATAAATCCACCCGAACGGTGATCCCTGTGCTGAACGGGAACGTCCCCGGCAAGACATTCACCTTCAGGAGTGTCGGATATCCGGCATGCACTGTATCCGGCACAACATGGGCAACTGCCGACGGTCTTGTTGAAACGTATGGGGTGATCGTGAAGTCATCGATGCCAATCCCATCACCCGTGTTCCCGGCATTTGCATCAAACCACCGGAGGAGAAATGTTGACCCCGCCGAAATTGACAAACCGCTCACACCAGCGGAAAGGAGCGTGCGGTTCGGTGGAAGATTTCCGTTGAGAGGCCCGACAGATCCGCTCGTGACCGGACTTGAAAATGTGAGACCGGTGAGCGGAGTCCATGTCCCATTGACCAGATTCGTTGCATCAGTACTCAATTCAAGTTGAAGGCTGTCGGTATGGCCCGCTGATCCCATCCTCCATTCTTCGCCGGTATACGAAATTGAGAGATGCTGAATTGTGGATCCGGTATTGTTCGCAAACATCGCGCCAACGACGGAACTAAACGTACTTGACTGGATCCCGCCTAAACACCTGTCGGTATCACCGGTCGAGCCGAAGCTGTATGTTTCCGCGAGTGAAGAAGACCCGGTACCAGCGGTGTATGTTCCATTTTCTCCGGTCCCGTGTTCGGCGATTGACCAGCCGGCAGGAAGATTTCCTGACGTCCCCGAACCAGCCAGTGTATTGAATTTCTGTGTGTACTGAGAACCCATTGAGCTCAGATTGACTGCGAACTGCCCGCTCCCGGTTGTAATCACCAGCGTGTCCGTTACCGTCCCCGTGCAATCATTGGAGTCTGTCGCTGTAATCGCCAGAGGGAATGTACCGGAAGATGTTGGGGTTCCAAGAAGCGTTCCGTCATTCAGAAGCGTCAAGCCGGCCGGAAGTGATCCGCCGGTGAGAGAATAGGTATACGGCGTCTTTCCGCCGCTCGCAGAAAATGCGGCATTGTAGGATGCCCCCACGGTACCATTCCCCAGACTGGCGGGGCCTGTGATGATTTGCGGACAACCGGTTATCGTGAGCGCGTATGCTCTGGAGCCGCTGCAATTATTTGAATCGCTCACCTGAACAGTAAAATTGAATGTCCCTCCATACGTTGGCGTCCCGGAAAGCAGACCCGCGGAAGACAGTGTCACACCGGCCGGGAGTGCCCCGCTCTGGATCAAAAAAGTGTACGGGAGAACACCTCCATTCGCGCTTACCGATTGAGCGTATGGACTGCCGGCTGTACCTCCGGGGAGTGAAGAAGGAGAGAGTGTGATCGTCGGGCACCCGGTTTGAATCGTCAGAATTCCCGAAGCACTCGTAACTTCCTGCCCATCCGGATTCGTCACCGTAATCGTCCGCGGTCCCGGGGCGGCATCCGGCTGAACCGACATATTCATGGCAATGTGCGTTGGATTCGTGTAGGTTACGCTGTTGACTGTTACGCCGCCACCGTTGACCGTTGCGCTAAGATGATTTGCAAACGTCGGACCGGGATCAAAAAACCCTGAACCCCCCGAAGATGCACCGGTAAGCGTGAGAGTATAATTGACAACACCTCGATTCGCGGTATCGGGCAACGATGTTGTCGGCGTTGCGGGAGGAGGCGCAAGCAGCTTCGCCACCTGGACACCATAGGAATCCGTGCCATCACAATACTGTGATGTCGTCCACATGGTCATATCGTCGTTAGGATCGACGGAGGTGTTTGAGTAATCTCCCCATCGTTTGGATCCGAACGTTGCGGGATCCAGCGACGGATTATAGGAGGTCGTGCTATTGGTGAAGAGTACCGGTGTTCCGGACATCGTGCCGGAGGGGTCAGTGGCAAGACGGCCGATGGTCGCGGTATTAAGGCGCGCATTCGTGCCGGCCGCACTGAATCCCATCGCTACATGCCCCTGGCCGGAGACATTAATCGCCGGTATCCAGTAATTGAGCTGATTGGTATCGTTGGGAGTTGTGGGATCGTAAACCGTTCCGCTCTGAACGAGGCTTGGCGAAGTTGATAGATTTGAAATCTGATACCAGCGGGCTGCATCCCTGTTTGCTCCCGAGGTCGATCCCGAGGCATTCACGTAAATTGCGTGTGCGGTCCAGAGATTTCCATTCCGTATGACTGCGGACATCAGGCGTTCGTCGATACCATCGACTCTGCCAACTATCCCACCTGTGTTGCCGAGATGATTGACGGGGAGAGGATCGGATGTGAGAGGAACACTCAGCGTGATGTTGCCCGACATTGTCGGCGTGCCGCCCGGATTTGAGACACGGCGGATCTGCAGGAGGCCGTAGAAATTGATATCAACACCGATGAAATAGCCGACGGTCGCAGTAGAATCAAAATTATCGACTCCCTGCGGAGTGTAGGGACCGCTGGTATAATTCGGGATTTGGTCGGTTCCCTGGTTCTGGACGAGATCGCGAAATGCAGTAACCACGATCGGACCGCTACCGAGAATCGAGCTCTTGCGCACAACGAATGCGGTCGTGCCGTAAAAATATCCGGTCGACTTGAAGATGTTCACCCCGATGTAGAGCGCATTATAGTCGACACCCAAAGTCGGGTAATCGGCAAACCAGCCGGTATCGCCCGTCGGCGATACCTGATCTTGCTGGAAATAGAAGAACGTCCAGACAGTACTATTGGTGATGGTTCCCGAGTTGCTCACCGCGATCATGACTCGATCGGGAATTGTACCGGTACCCGCCGGCACATCAATCATGGTAAGAAACCATCTTCCCGTAAACCTGTCGTACCGGATTCGAGGGTCCGTCGTAAATGTCCCGTGATTCGGCGAAAGGACGGATGCGAAGAAAACGTCCGTATCGACATTCAGAACAAGGTCGGCAGTTCCTGTGGACTTACTGAAGGATCGTATGCGGCCGTTCAGATCGATGATATATTGTGTGGGACCAACCGCTCCCATATCGTCAGGCGGAAAAGCATAGCAGTCGGTAAAGGTCGCTGCCTTGAACGTCATGACAACGGTCTGCGGACCGGTCGTAGAAAGTGTGTGGTCGGGAGGGGAACTCTTTGACAGAGGAGGCCACTGCGAAACGTCGGGTGAGGAGGAGTTTTTCTGGAGTCCTTCACGCTCCATTTCGAACTCAAGGGATGGCCGTACCCAGTTGGGAGGATGAAGTACCGCCGCGGTCGATTGCTGCTGCATCAGCTCTGCCGTGGTCCTGGAAATGCCCTTCGCACCCGTCCACGGCACACCGACAATCTTGCCCGCGACATTTTGAGCTCCGGCAATTCCGAGCACAAGAAATGTAAGGAACAAAAATCCCGCCGTACGACTCATCAGCAAACCCCTAATGATGATGCAGTCTGGATGCCACCGGTAATCACTAATGATACAAAACCCTTTCTGTACTGTCAAGTGAGCTGTGCCTTTGTTTGCAATGAATTGGGAAAATCGCTTAAAGTATTACGGCGTGCGACCGAATCGCCGGTCAAGCTCTGACAACGAAAGATTGATGATCACCGGTCGGCCATGAGGGCACGTGTACGGAAGTTCAGTTTGGAAGAGCTGGTCAAGGAGGGATTCCATTTCATCCGGCTTAAGCGGAATACCCGCTTTTATAGCTGCCTTGCATGAGTATGATTTTGCCAGGCGCTCGCGGGGCTCAAGATTGGCTTCCTGCTCATCAGCTTTGTACAAGTTGACCACATCCTGCAATATCGTCCCCTCATTTCCGGGTTTCACATCGGTGGGTACGCCGTCGATGATCACCGTTGTCTTCCCGAAGACCTTCACGCCAAAACCGAGTGCTTCAAGATGCGGCAGGAGCTCATGAATGAGAGCAACGTCGGCAGCGGTCATATCTACCGATTGAGGAAATAACAGCTGTTGGGTTTGATGCTCCCCCGCGTGAAATCGTACCTCCGCACGTTCGTACAGTACCCGTTCATGAGCTGCGTGCTGATCAACGATCATCAAACCTTCTGAAGTGGGAACAACTATATATTTATTATGAACCTGCCAGAGCTTTGCTTTCGCGTATTGGGGTTCAGGCAGGTTTCGGAGTTCCGGGAGAATGGTGTCCCTTGCAGTTTCCGCGGGAGATGTACGAGCCCGTTCGGGAAGATCCCCGCTCGGGGAAAAAAGCCGGTCGGGATGAGATTGGAGGAACTCCCGCCAGTTCGTAACGCGGTGAGCCGAAACGCCGGGCCGCGTACTGATACGAAAGTCCGCTTCCTCGCTGGCGGACTCCCTTGTCGCGGCGGAGGGAATGAGATCATGCGCAGCAAGCGTATTTCTAACCGCCGTGAAGACGAACCGGTGCATTGCACTTTCGTCGTCAAACTTCACTTCCATTTTAGACGGGTGGACGTTGACATCCACCATATGGGGATCAATCGTGAGGAAAAGGACAAATATCGGGAAGCTTCCTTTTTCCAGCATGTTCTCATAACCCTGGAAGACGGCATGATTGATATTTCTGTTCACGATCGGTCTTCCGTTCAGGAAGAGATACTGCTCTGTTCTTCCTTTGCGGGCAAAGTCAGGTTTTCCGAGAAACCCTCCAATCTCCACGTAGCCGATCTTTTCCGCCACATGAATGAGCCGCGAGGCAACCTGTTCTCCAAGAAGATCAGTTGCGCGCTTCTCGAGGGTGCCTGAAGGGAGAAGAAAGATCTGTTCTCCGTTGCTGATGAATGTAAACGCCACCGTGGGCGATGCGAGTGCGGCCCGCTGTACGGTCTCGACAATGTGCTTGTATTCGGTTTGAGCACTCTTGAGAAAATTCCTGCGCGCAGGAGTATTGAAGAAGAGATTTCTGACGCTGATATTTGTTCCGACCGCTACCGCCTCAGGTTCCGCCTTGGAGACCTCGCCGCCGTTGACTCTGACTTTGGTTCCGACCGATTCAGCCCGCAGGCGCGTCCGGAGTTCAACCTGGGAGACCGCCGCAATCGAAGCAAGCGCCTCGCCGCGGAACCCGAGCGTGTGAAGCGACTCAAGGTCCTCATACGACCTGATCTTGCTCGTTGCATGCCGTTCGAAGGCGACACGCGCGTCCTCCGCGCTCATTCCCGTCCCGTCGTCAACTACCTGAATCAACGAAGTCCCGCCGTCTTTGATGATAATGGAGATCGACGTGGACTGTGCATCAATCGCGTTTTCAATCAGTTCCTTGACCACGGACGCCGGCCTGCCGACGACCTCGCCCGCAGCAATCTTGTCTACAACATTCGAGGGGAGTATGTTTATCGTTGCCGCCATAGCTCCTTCTTTGGTCTCACGCCGAGACCGGCCTCGTCGCTGAGTTTGAGAACGCCACGATGATCAACAGCTCCTTCAAACGGATCGTTCGAGATCAGGATATTCCCATCAAGATCTGCGTAATCCGCAAGCGTGGCAAGCGACATCCCTGCAGCTATTCCTATGGAGGATTCAATCATACATCCGATCATGACCTTCATCCCAACCTGTCTGGCCGTATCAATCATCCGCTTTCCTTCCCGGAGGCCCCCGCATTTCATCAGCTTGATGTTGATGCCGTCAAACGCATCACGCAGCATCCGGATGTCGGGTTCCGTTTTCACACTTTCATCGGCGAGCAATGGGAGAGACGATCGTTCACGGAGCCAGACCAAATCTCTGAACTGGTCGGCGGGCATCGGCTGTTCGACGAACTGCACGTGCTGCGTTTCGAGCCATTGGAGTCGCTCCAGCGCGAGGCCTCTATCCTTCCATCCCTCATTCCCGTCAACACGGATCGGCTTGTCGGTGTTCGCCCGAATCGTCTTCATAATTTCTTCATCGGAGGAGCCTCCAAGCTTCACTTTCAGTACCGGAAACTCCCGGGCTTCCTCCAGTTTCTGCGCGATCATCTCGGGAGAATCCATTCCGATCGTAATCGACGTTTCGGGGATTCGGGTACTTTCTCCGCCGAGATATTTCCAGAGCGGGCTGGACAGCTTTTTTCCCATCCAATCATGAAATGCAATGTCGAGAGATGCTTTCGCACAGTAATTCCCCGGTGAGATGTTCTCAACCAGATCAATGAATCCGTCAAGTGTCAGTGCATCGGGGAGAGGAATGTCAGCACATTGCTTCAGGAAACCCGCCACCGTTTCCGCGGTCTCCTCATATCGCTGAATGGGAGCTGCCTCACCGTAACCGGTGATTCCCTGATGCTGGAATTCGACCAGGACGGTTTTGCGCGTCGTACTTGATCCTCGGGCGATTGTGAATGGATGCTTGAGTTTCAGTTCGACTACCCGGAATGCAATCTTCACGGATTTCTCTCGAAGAGTGCTTCGACAAATGCTTTGCGGTCAAACGGCTGGAGGTCGTCGATCTGTTCACCGACGCCGATGAATTTGACAGGGACGTGAAATTCATTCCCAACCGCAAGGACCACACCGCCCTTTGCAGTTCCGTCGAGTTTCGTGAGGATTAGGCCTGTGAGACCGACTGCCGCAGCAAACTGCTTTGTCTGTTGGATGGCATTCTGACCTGTTGACGCATCGAGCACCAGAAAGGTTTCGTGAGGAACATCCGGTGCGATCTTCTGCAGGACCCGCTTGATCTTCCGCAGCTCTTCCATGAGGTTGATTTTCGTGTGCAGCCGGCCAGCGGTATCGATGATCATCACATCCGCCTCCTTTGCCACAGCCGACTTCAATGCATCAAAGGCGACTGCGGCCGGGTCCGCACCCCTCGACTGCTGGATAATCTCCACACCTGCGCGCGTTGCCCACACTTCGAGCTGTTCGTTCGCGGCAGCGCGAAATGTGTCAGCGGCGGCGATCACCACTTTCCGCCCCGAAGTCCGGTAGTTGTACGCAAGCTTTCCCACCGTCGTGGTCTTTCCGACACCGTTGACTCCGACAATCATCACAACATGCGGCTTATGATCCGAAGGAACAGCGAAGGGGTCGTCCGTTTCACCGTTGCCCTGGAGAAGGAGCTTCGTCATTTCTTCTCTCAGGAGGGCTTCGAGCCCCGCAGGATCCTCATATCCTTCCTTCCGGACCCGCAATCTCAGATCTTCGATGATCCGTATCGTCGTTGTCACGCCAACATCGCCGGCGATCAGAATTTCTTCGAGATTTTCCAGCATCTCGTCATCAATTCTTGTTTTCCCTGTCAGGATCTTCTGCACCCGGCCGAAAAGATTCTCTCGGGTTTTTGCAAGACCCTCCGCCAGCCGGCTGAATTTGAATTTATCGAGAAATCCCATTTTCAAGATAGAGCATTTGCAAGTACGACGGTTCGAAACCGGATGGCATACGATATGAAC
>Ga0335079_10002243_pt1 | contig 22313 bp, 19 predicted proteins | sample Lox_Sample_33_FD_206719 | JGI IMG/M metagenome (GOLD analysis project Ga0335079, IMG submission 206719) | Soil microbial communities from Loxahatchee National Wildlife Refuge, Florida, United States - Lox_Sample_3.3 | ecosystem: Environmental > Terrestrial > Soil > Wetlands | place: USA... | reverse complement strand
AGGTCCATCCGGTATCCACACCGCCGGTGAGAATGCAGTGCAGCATCATGATGCCGGCAATGATGTAGAGATACCAGCTCAGCAAATTGATGCGCGGAAACGCCAGGTCGCGCGCGCCGATCATGAGCGGCACCAGGAAATTTCCCAGCACGGCGGGGATGGACGGGATGAGGAAGAAGAACACCATGATCTGACCGTGCATGGTGAACAATTTGTTGTAGGTGTCGGACTGCACCAGGTCGCCCGCCGGAGTGAGCAACTCCAGGCGGATGAGCAGGGCAAAAAAGCCGCCGATGAAGAAGAAGAAAGTAATCGACACCAGGTAGAGCAGGGCAATCCGCTTGTGGTCCGTGGTCAGCAGCCAGGACCTGATGCCGTACTCCTTATTGAGATAGTTCTCGCGTTCGGCGGGAATCGCTACGCTCGCCATAACTATTGCACCTGCCCGCTTTGTGGTTGAGATCCGGCCTCGGCGCGCTTGGGGCCCTGCGCCGGCTGCGCCTGGCTCAACGATTTCACGTAGGCCACCAGCACGGTCAATTGTTCTTCGCTCACCAGTCCCTGGAACACCGGCATGATGGGCTTGAATCCGCTTACCACCTTGGACGTGGGGCTCAGGATGGATTCACGGATGTAGTTTTCATCGGCGGTCACGGTCCGCCCGTCCTCGAGCAAAACTGGCTTTCCGAAAATTCCGGCCAGATTGGGGCCACGGCCCTGGACATCGGAACGATGGCAGGTGGAGCAGCCCAGTTGCAGGAACAAGCTCTGACCGCTGTAAGCCATCGAGCCCGATCCGGCGCCCCCCGCCAACCAGGCTTCGTACTGTGCCGGTTCCATGACAACGACCTGTCCAATCATGCCGGAGTGGAGCGTCCCGCAATACTCGGCGCAGAACAGGTGATAGACACCGGGCTTGGTGGCGCGGAACCATGCCGTCGTGTAGCGCCCGGGCAGCACGTCCTGCTTGATGCGGAACGCGGGAACGTAGAAGCTGTGGATCACATCCTGCGAAGTCATGATCATCTTCACGTCGCGGCCCACGGGAACGTGCAGCTCATTGATCTCGCGCTGACCTTCAGCATGCTGCAGTTTCCACATCCACTGCTTGGCCACAACGTAGACTTCCGTCGCCCCCGGCGGAGGCGTGCGCTCTTCGAAATAGATGACCGCGCCCCAGACGAACACGGCCATGAATATGCACAATGGGATGATCGACCAGGTCAGCTCCAGCACATTGGAGCCTTCGATAGGCTCCGCTTCAATCCCTTTGCGCCGCCGGTATCGCAGCGCAAAGACCAGGATCATGGTGAAGATGGCCACACTCATCAGCGTGGACAACAACACCAGGAAAATGTAGACGGCATCCACATTTCCCGCCATGGTCGAGGCCCTTGCGGGCCAGAGTGGAAAATTATCGAACATAGTTTTCTGGAACTCTGCCTGCTTCCGGCCGCGGCCGCGAACCCAGCCGGAACATCACTACCAGGAACGTGCCCAAAACCAGAATTGTGGCGCCGCCCGCCAGTTTCAGGATCCGGCTGACGATGGCGCCATACTTGCCGGTATCCGGATCGTAGTGGTAGCAGTACAGCAATACTTCGTCCACCAGGTTGCCGATCTTGTTCTGCGAAGCCTGGACCAACCGCAGGTCTTTCGGCGCAAATTCGACGCCGTAGTAGTACTGGGCGATTTTTCCTTCGGGCGTCAGCACCATGATGGCGGTGGCATGGGCGAATTGCGCGGTCTTCGGATCGTACTCGTACTGGAATCCCGCCGCCCTGGTTAGCGCGTCAATCGACTCCTGCGGCCCGGTGAGGAAATGCCAGCCCTGTTGCGCGCCCGGGCGGTCATAGCGCTTCAGATATTCCGCCTTCTTCGCCGTCGCCATCTCGGGAGTCTCGCGCGGATCGAAACTCACCGTCAGCACGTCGAAGTCCTTGCCGACATCGAGCTTCAGAACCCGCAACGCGCTCTCGAGTCCGCTGAGCACTTCTCCGCACAGCATCGGGCACTGGTAGTAAACCAAATTCAGGATCATGGGCTTCGAGCCAAAGTAATTGCCCAGGCGAACCGCTTTGCCAGTCTCGTCGCGAAACACAAGGCCGGGAGGAATCTGCTCGTTCAGGTGCTGCTCGATCCCGACATTTTTCAATCCCGGAGGACGCACATTCGCCGGTGGGGACATGACACCCTGGGTCATGCCCTGGCCCCACGACCAGAGGCCGAGCGACGAAACCAGGATAGCCAGCATGGCCCCGCGTCCCGCGTTGTGGTTCGACAGTCTCATATGTCTTAGTGGCTATCAGCCTTTCCTTTATCAGGCGACTTAGGAAGAGAGACCGTCCCAGGCGCTGGCCGCGTCGGCAGCCCACGCTGCACGACCATCTGCATGGCGCGCTCGATCGGAATCCGCACGACCCCCGCTTGCTGGTCCACCCAGCCGTAGCTGTTCAGTGTCTGCTCTTCTTTCAAGCGAAAATTGTTAATCTCGATCCGCTCATTGCTCTCGAGACGCGGCTGGGGAAACTTCGAAATATCCTCGGGATGGACCACGCGAGTGTCCGCTCGCGGCTGCGACACCAACGGATTCTGCACCGGCCGATGCGATATTTGATACGTATCCAAGACTGCGTACATTCCTCTCAAGACGAAGTACACCAACAGGCAAACTGCTGCCAGCCCGATCAGAAAGCCAAAGATCGGCCGCGAGCCCAGATCTTCCCGCTCGAATCCAGCGTTGCCGTTCTGGTGCGGTTTGCGTTCTTCACTCATGGGCCGGCTCCAGAACCTCCTGCGCCGAGATGTCATGCACGGGCAGCAGCGGCAGCGAACTCAGGTTACGGAAAAAGAACGCCAGCCACAGCCCACCGATGGCCACCGGAACCACGACATCCAGCCAGGTGATGTGCAGCGACGTGGAAAAGTTCGGTTCGATCATCCAGAACAGGTCAAGGTAGCGCATCAGCAGCAACCATATGGCCAGCCACACCAGCCGGCGCACATCGCGCTTGAAGGGTCGCGAAAGCAGAAGCAGGAACGGCACTGCAAAATGGAACAGCACCAGGACCAAGCCGACCGCACCCCACCCCCCATTCAGCCGCCGCAGATACCAGGTGATCTCCTCCGGCAGATTGCCCGCCCAGATGATCAGCCACTGCGAGAAGCTGAAGTAGGCCCAGACCATGATGAAAGTAAGCATCCACTTGCCGTGGTCGTGGACGTAATCCGGCTTCAGCAGCTCCGACATCGGCTTGTAATTGACCAGAATGCGCTCCACCACCACCGCGAAGCACATCGCCGACAATAACTGGCCGATAAGAAACACCAGCCCGTAGATGGTCGAGATCCAGCTCGGGTCGATCGACATGACCCAGTCAATGGCCGCAAACGAGATGGTGAATGCGTAGAGAATCAGCCCGGGACCGCTCACCGCCTTGAAGCGCGCACTATTATCCCGCGACCCGGCGCGGTCTCCTTCCTTCGACCACTTGGTCAGCAGGAATGACAGCACGTTCCAGATGGCGAAATAGAGGACTGCGCGCAACACGAAGCCGTGGACGCTGAGATAAGACTGCGTGATTTCCTGGAGATGCTCTCGCAGGTGCTTATCGGCGACGGTGTCCAGCGGCCGCGCCCAGATGTAGAGCCGGGACATGCCGAAAAACAATGGGATAAAGAACACGGTCATGAGGGGAATGCAGCGCATGGCCGCGCCCAGGAGCCGCCGGATCACCGTTCCCCATCCACCTCCGGTCAAATGCCGGATCATGAGGATCGCCATCGATCCCAGAGTGACTCCCAGCCAGGCCATAAAGCCGAGCAGGTAGGCGCGGAAGAATTCGTCGGGCCGGGTCCATGCTCCGGCCAGGGCGGCGATGCTGAAAACCACACCCACGACGAGCGAGCGCTGCTGAATGGTCTTGACCACCGGCGGGGGCGACATGTCGAGATTGCGCAGCTGCGTAACGCTCATTTCGCCTCACCTCCGGTCGACACCGGCTGCGGCGTGGGCAGGGTCGCGCCCGAACCCGGCTCCGCTAAATGTGGCGGTTCCGAGGGGACCGACTGCCCAGCGGGCACATCCGCCATCGCCGCGCCCTGGCTCAACTGCAACGCGCGGATGTAGGCCACGATGCACCAGCGGTCGCGCGGCGGAATCTGCGAAGCGTACTCCGGCATGATTCCGAATCCGTTGCTCATGACATCAAAGAAGTATCCCAGCGGCGCTTTGCGCAGCCGGTCAATGTGATACGACGGCGGTTTGCGTGCAAAACCGCGCGAGGGAATGACGCCGTTCCCGTCGCCCAGCCGCGAATGGCACGGCGCGCAGTAGATGTTGAAGCGTTCCCGTCCGCGGGCCATCACCTCTTCAGTCACCGGAAATGGCATGTAGTCTCCGGGATTATTGCCGAACTTTCCGGTGTAGAAATAGGTGTCCTCGTGCAATTGCCCGCGCGCCACCGTGCCTTCGACCGGCGGCCGGGCCGAGCGCAGATCGGTATAAAAGTCGCTTTCCGCAAGCGGCTTGAACCGCGGCTGGTCGTGCATATCCTGGCGGCAACCGGCCAGTACCAGAAGGGCCAACAAACCCGACACCGAGAGATAGCGGAGGCGCGGCATGAGCTAGTCGGGCACCTCCGAAATCGATTTGGGCCGCAGACCCTCCAGCAACTGCCTGGTCGCGGCGCGGTTATATTGCGGGTCGGAAGAAAACACGATCAGGAAAAACCGGTCTTTGGTGGCGAAGGCGAAGCGAGGCACGTTGAAGACCGGATGGTATGGCATGGGCAGGCCATTGAGCGCCAGCATGCCGAACACCGCCGCGATACCGGCGAAGAGTATTGTCATCTCAAACGTAACCACGATAAACGCCGGCCAGGAATGCAGGGGTTTTCCCCCCACATTGATGGGATAGCTGATGTTGGCAATCCAGTACTGCAAGGCGTAAGCGGAAAGCCCGCCGATCAGGCCTCCAATCAACACCACCAGCGGCACCTCATCGCGATGAAAGCCGATCGCCTCTGCCAGACCTTCGACGGGAAACGGGCTATAGGCATCGACCTTCTTATAGCCCGCCTCATGCACGCGATGCGCCGCCGCTACCAGTGCAGTGGCCGAATCAAATTCGGCCATAATTCCGTATTCCGAGGTGCGCTTCACTCTTTCACCTCCGCCTCGGGAAGCAGCGTGCGCATTTCGAAGATGGAAATCATGGGTAGGATACGCACGAACAGGAACATCGCCGCCAGGAACAGGCCGATGGTGCCGATGTAGGTCATCCAGTCCCAGCGCGTCGGGTAGTACATGCCCCAGGATGAGTTCAGGAAGTCGCGCTGCAGGCTGACGACCACGATAATGAAACGCTCCAGCCACATGCCGACCAGAATGACGCCCGAAACCAGGAAGAGCCACATCGGGCTCGTGCGCAGCTTCCGAATCCACAGCACCTGCGGCGCCGCGATGTTGCAGATCAGCAGCATGTAATAGAAGAATGCGTATGGCCCGTGCAGGCGATTCCACAACAGAAACGAATCGTAGCGGTTGCCGCTATACCAGCCCATGAAGGCTTCGATCCCGTAGCCATACGCCACGATGAGGCCGGTCGCGAGCATGACCTTGGCGGAGTTCTGCAGGTGCCGCTCGGTAATGAAATCCTCAAGGCCGTAGAACTTGCGAATGGGAATGGCCAGCATCAACACCATGGCGAAGCCGGAGTAGATGGCTCCCGCCACAAAGTAGGGCGGGAATATCGTGGTATGCCAACCCGGCACAATCGCAATGGCGAAGTCGAAACTGACCACCGTGTGCACCGATAGCACGAGCGGGGTGGCCAGGCCGGCAAGCAGCAGGTAAGCGGTCTCATACCGGTGCCAGTGGCGGGCCGAACCGCGCCAGCCCATGGACAACATTCCATAGATCATCTTGGCGGGGCGGCCTTCGGCGCGATCCCGCAGCGTGGCAAAGTCGGGGATCAGCCCGATGAACCAGAACAGCAGCGAAATGGTGGCGTAGGTGGAAACCGCAAAGACGTCCCACACCAGCGGGCTGCGGAACTGCGGCCAGTAATTCATGGTGTTGGGATAGGGGAACATCCAGTAAAACAGCCAGGGTCGTCCCATGTGCAGCAACGGAAACAGTCCCGCGCAGGAGACGGCGAACAGCGTCATCGCTTCCGCAAAGCGATTAATGGAATTGCGCCACGATTGCCGCAGCAGAAGAAGAATGGCTGAAATCAGCGTTCCCGCGTGGCCGATTCCGATCCACCAGACGAAATTGACGATGGCAAATCCCCAGCCGACCGGAATATTGATGCCCCAAATGCCCACCCCGCGGGCGAAGAGATATCCGATCGCGTAGAGCAGCATCATGGTGAGCAGGAACGAAAGTCCGAAGCCGATGAACCACCCGGTAGAAGTCGGCCGGGTCAGTACAATCGAGCTGATCTTGTCGGTGATCGTGGCAAACGTGTGCCCCGGCTCAATCACCGGAGCCCGATCGCCAGCCGTTGCCTGTTCTATTTGCTCGTCCATGACTTAGCCGTGTTCCGGACGCTCCAGTTCCGGATTGGGGTTGCGAATCTCCGCGAGGTATGTGGTTCGGGGACGCGTGTTGAGATCTGCCAGCAGGCTGTAATTACGCGCTTCCGCCTTCAGCCGGGAAACCCGGCTGTTGGGATCATTGATGTTTCCGAAAACAATGGCGTCGGCCGGACAGGATTGCTGGCAGGCCGTCTGCAGTTCATTGTCCTGAATTTTCCGGTCTTCGCGTTCGGAATCGATGCGGTGCTGGTTGATGCGCTGCACGCAATAGGTGCACTTTTCCATCACTCCGCGGCTGCGTACGGTCACGTCGGGGTTGCGCATCATTTTGTATTGCGGTGTATCCCAGTCCTGGAACAGCAGGAAGTTGAACCGCCGCACTTTGTAAGGACAATTGTTCGAGCAGTAGCGCGTGCCCACACAGCGGTTGTAGACCATATCGTTCAGGCCTTCCGTGCTGTGGACGGTAGCGCCCACCGGACATACGACTTCACAAGGCGCGTTCTCGCATTGCATGCAGGGGACGGGCTGGAAATATGCCCTGGGGTTGTCGCGGTCGCCCTGGTAATACGCATCTACCCGCAGCCAATGCATGTGGCGTCCGGCAACCACCTGTTCCTTGCCAACCACGGCGATGTTGTTTTCCGACTGGCAGGCCAGAATGCAGTTGTTGCATCCTACGCAGGCATTCATGTCAATAGCCATGCCCCAGGCGTAGGGTTCTTTCTTGTAATCGTAGCCGGGATAGAGCGTCAGCTGTGGCGCTGGCTCTTCTTCTTTCGCAAATTCCGGATCTTTGCGGTACTCCTCGAGGCTTGCCGCGCGCACCAGCGGGCGCGCGTTCTCGTGGGTGTCCATGGTCTGGTAGCCCTGGGTTGAAGCCAGCTTGTACGTTCCACCAGCCTTCGCGATTTGCGCGCCGGAAGTGAACCACGGAGCCGCGCTGTAGCGCAGGGGATACATGTCGAAGCCAGCGCCTGTTCCGGCCCGGCCGGCGCGGCGGCGGCCATAACCCAGGAACACGGTGACAGAACTATCGGGATGCCCCGCCTGAATCCACACTGGCGCCGTGACCGTCTTTCCGTTCAGGCTGATGCTGACCAGGTCCTCCGTCTGCAATCCCATCCGCGACGCCATCGCTGGCCCGACCAGAACGGGATTGTCCCAGGTCAGCTTCGTCATCGGCTTAGGCAATTCCTGCAACCAGCCGTTGTTGGAAAACTGGCCGTCATAAATAGAAGGATCGCGGCGGAAGTTAATCTCGACGTCCTGCGCGTTCTGCTGGACTTCGGAAGCGAATGTCGTGTACTTCGCAGTAACGGGTTTCGGCGTGAAGGCCGTTCCCTCGACCCACCCGTCGTGCAGCGACTTTTGCCAGAATGCGTCAAAGTCCGCCCCCGGATGTTGCTTCTTCCAGTAGGCCTGCACCAGGTCATGACCGCTGCTCCCTTGTCCGGCCAGCAACCCCGCCAGTTCCAGGTCGCTCTTCCCATCGTAGAGCGGCGCAATCAGAGGCTGGACGATGCTTACAGTTCCGTCGTAGGCGCGAGCGTCGCCCCAGGCTTCGAGGTAGTGCGCCTGATTCACATGCCACTGGCAGAGTTCGGCGGTTTCGTCCTGATATAGCCCGAGATGCACTCGCAGCGGAATCTTGGTGCTGCTGAGAGCTTCGGCGAAGCCAAGATCCGCGGGCGCGTCATACGCGGGATTGCCCCCCAGAATGACCAGCATGTCCACTTTGCCGCCGCGCATATCGGCGACCAGATCTTTCAGGGACTCCGTCTGATTGACAGGATTGGCATCGACGGGATCGGTGTAAAAAACCGTCTGGCCGACATTGCCAAGTTGAGCGTTGATAGCGTGCGCGATGGCGTGAACAGCGGGTGGTTGATGATCGCCTGCGATGATTATGCTGGATCCACGGGCTCGGTCAAGTTCCGCAGCCAATGCGTTGACAAATCTGGCGCGCTCCGAGCCTTCAGGTTTAGCCGTCCCCGAGTGAAGTATCTCTTGAAGGTCCGATGCCAGGCCCTGAATGTCGGCAGCCCGCATCGGCAATCGATGATCGGCCTTCGCTCCTGTTGAACTCGGCGTGCTTTCGACCACGTACAGCCGGCTCATCTCGCCGCTTTCCGGATTCCGAAGCCTTGCGAAGTCGCGGATATAACGTGTGTTTCCAGGGAAGCCCGCGTAGAGAAAGTCGGCATCAAGCGACAGGATCACGTTGGCCTTCGAAAAGTCGTAGCGGATTTCGAGCGGCTGTCCAAACGCCAGCTTCGCGCCCTCACGCACATTGTCGCGGTTCACCGGCTCATACACGTGCCACTTAGCTTCCGGATAGTTGGCCAGAAATTGCTTCAACTGATCGGCCAGCGCAGGAGAAGAAATCGTGCGCGTGAGAATGCGAATGCCAGCGCCCTTCAGCCCCTTCTGCACGCTGAGCGGCCCGCGTATGGCATTGCTGAAATCGTTCCAGGTGCGCACATCTCCCAGGTAGGTAAGCGTCTGGGAGCGGTCGGGATCGTACATTTCCAGGATCGAAGCCTGCGCAAAGATGTCGGTTCCACCCAGGCTGGCGGGGTGTTTGTCATTGCCTTCGATCTTGGTGGGCCGGTACATGTGGCTTTCCACCAGAATCGGGCTGGCATAGCCGCCCAGGCTGAACGCCGTGGCGTAAAACAGCGGGCGCCCGGGAATGACTTCCTCCGGCTGGCGAACGTAGGGGACGATCGGCTCCAGCGGTTGCTTGGTGCAGGCGGTCATGCCGGCCATGGCCAGCGAGGCCCCCATCAGCCTGAGGAATCCGCGCCGGGACACCGTGTCCAGCCACTCGGATGCCCCCTTCGGAAACTCGCGGTGCATCAGCTCGCGGAACTCCGCGCTGCCCGCCAGTTCCTCAAGGCTCCGCCAGTATTCCGGTCCCCGAGTTCCTTCGATGCGGGCGCGAGCGGTCTCCAGATCGAGCTTGCTCTTACTGGGACAAACCGCCTCCGGCTGCCCGCCGTTTTTGTCCTCGTTCTTCATCATCATTTCTGTTTCATCGGTCCAAGCCGACGCTGTTTCCGATTCCCCGATCCTAGCGATGACACGTCGAACAACTCGTGATATCCGCCACCGTGCGCAGCTTGTACTTCTTCACCAGGTCCGTACCCAGCGCGAGCTGGTCAGAGTACGTTTTTCCATCCACGACCACGGGATTGTCGGCCGAGGGTTGCTTGTAACGCATGTTGAATACCTGGTCGCGCGGACGCAGGTTCTTCTCCGGCGCACGATGGCACTCCAGGCACCACTCCATCTGCAGCGACGCGTAGTTGTACATCAGCGGCATCCGGTCGACCGGTCCGTGGCAGGTGTTGCAGCCCACACCTTTGTTGATATGAATGCTGTGGTTGAAATACACGAAATCGGGGAGATCGTTCACCCGGTTCCACACCAGCGACTTGCCGCTGCGAAAACTCTCGCGCACCGGTTCGAGCAGTTGTGCGTTGGTCCAGATCTGCGAATGACAGTTCATGCAGGTCTTGGTCGGCGGAATTCCGGCAAAACTCGAGGTTTCGACCGACGTGTGGCAGTAGCGGCAATCGATCCCCAATCCGGCAACGTGATGTTGATGGCTGAAAGGCACGGGCTGCGGCCGCGCTATCCCGGCATAGGTCACATAGGGCGAGCGTTGCAGCGCGGCGGCCGCCCAGAACAGCGCCGCCACCACAAAAATCGCGCCATAAATCGTGGCCCGCGAGATGGTGTTCGTGCTTCGATGAAAAATTTGCATCGAATGAAAGCGTTCCGTGCAGCGGAGGCCTTCGCCTCGCGGTTCATGCAGCGTTGCCCGGTCAGGAGGTCACAGAGAGTCGTGATCTTTGTTACGAAAACTCGTGATTATAACAGCCGCTGGCTGCCGGAGAATAGCGCGGTCAGCAACTCAAAAAGAAAATTCCGTCGGTGTGAAAATCTCTGTACCAAAATGGAATCCAAGTACCGTACCCAGGTAGTTGTCGCCGGTCTCCGCGACTTGCGAACCCTGCTAACGGAGGTTCATCACCAGCAACTTCGGTTCCGTCATCTCTTCAATTGCATAGCGTAGTCCTTCACGGCCCAAGCCCGAATCTTTGATTCCTCCATACGGCATATGGTCAATGCGAAATGTCGGCACGTCTCCCGCGATCACGCCCCCGACGTCGAGCTCTTCGTATGCGATGAACAGCAGCTTGATGTCACGGGTGAAAATGCCGGCCTGCAAGCCATACGGGGACTGGTTGATCTGCCGAACCGCAGCGTGAAAGTCATCGTAAGGTTCCACCGTCACTACCGGCGCAAAAATCTCCTGGCAGTTCACCTTCATTTCCGTGCGCGTATCGCTGAGCACGGTAGGCTCCATCATCGAGCCTTTGCGCTGCCCGCCACACAACAGCCGGGCGCCGCCCCGCACTGCTTCCTGCACCCAGTCGGTGGCACGCACGGCATCGCTCTCCCGGATCAGTGGTCCCACGTCGGTGGTCTCCTGCAGCGGATCGCCCATCCGCAGCTTTTTCACGCCCTCAAGCAGTAAATCCGTGAACTTCCCGCAGACGGATCGTTCCACCAGAATCCGCTGCACCGAAATGCAAGTCTGCCCGGCGTAGGCGAATCCGCCCGCCACGCAGCGCTCGGCAGCATAGGCCAGGTCTGCGTCGCGATGCACGATGACCCCGGCATTGCCTCCCAATTCCAGGATCACTTTCTTCTTGCCTGCATTCTTCTTGATGTCCCAACCGACCGCCGCGCTGCCCGTGAAGCTGATCATCTTCAGTCGCTCGTCGCTGACCAGCATGCCGGCATCTTCGTTCGATAACGGCAGAACGTTCAAGCCGCCATCCGGCCAGCCCGCTTGCTGCACCGCCTCCGCCAGCGCGAGCGCAGTCAGCGGCGTCTGCGGGGCCGGCTTGATTACCATGGGACAACCCGCCGCAATCGCCGGCGCAACCTTGTGCGCCACCAGGTTCAGGGGAAAATTAAAAGGAGTGATGCCGGCAATCGGCCCAAGCGGGAAACGCCGCACAATTCCCCACCGTCCGGCGGTAAACTCCTGCCAATCAAGAGGCAGATACTCACCGTAAATGCGCGTGCTTTCTTCGGCGGCGACTGTGAAGGTGAAAATGGAACGCTCGACCTCGCTGCGCGCCGCCTTGAGGGGCTTTCCCGCTTCCTGGGCAAGCCTGTGGGCAAATTCTTCCTTGTGCTCTGCAATGCTTTGTGCCACCCGCCGCAGCACCCGTTGGCGTTCGAATGCGGGCAGGCGGCGCGTGGTGCCGAAAGCTTTGGCGGCGGCGGCAATCGCCGCTTCCGCGTGGGACCGCGTTCCCTGGAAAATGCGCCCTATGACACTGCCGTCGTAAGGCGCCCGCACTTCGTGCTGGTCGCCTTCCTCGATCCACTTGCCATCCACGAAAAAACCCTGAGTACTTACGGGAGTCACGGTCAGGTGGGCCATGTCTAGGACCTCCGCCCGCACGCGGGCTGACACAGTATTCCGAGATTATAGACTTGTCGTGAGTGTCAAAGGCCAGGGCCAGACGATAATATCTGTCCTCGGCAGGAGGCCCGGTGCAAGCCACCATTCTGGAGCTCGGAGCTCAGTTTCGACGCCGGACACTTTCACCGGTGGAGGTAACCCGCGATTGCCTGGCGCGGTTGGAGCGCTTCAACCCTGCACTGAACGCCTTTATCACCATTACCGCGGACTCTGCTCTCGCCCAGGCCCGCGAGGCCGAAGCTGAAATTCACCGTGGCGACTGGCGCGGCCCCTTGCATGGAATTCCACTGGGGTTGAAGGATCTCATTGACACTGCCGGGGTTCGTACTACTGCTGCCAGCGCGCTGTTTGCGGACCGGATTCCGCAAGCGGATGCCGAAGTGGTCCAGCGGCTCAAGCGTGCAGGAGCGGTCCTTCTGGGCAAACAGAACCTGCACGAGTTCGCCTACGGCGGCAGCTCGATGATCAGTTATTCCGGGGAGGCGCACAACCCCTGGGACCCCGGACATCTTGCCGGCGGATCGTCCGGCGGCTCGGCTGCGGCTGTGGCCGTGAGCATTGGCTTTGGCGCGATCGGCACCGATACCGCAGGCTCGGTGCGGGAACCGGCTGCCTTGTGCGGAGTCGTGGGGCTGAAGCCCACCTACGGCCGCGTCAGCGCGCGCGGTGTGATTCCCCTTTCTCCTTCGCTTGACCACGTTGGGCCGATCGGCCGCACAGTTGCAGATGTGGCCGCCTTGTTACAAGTCATCGCCGGGTTCGATCCGCACGATCCCACCAGCGCGAATGTTCCGGTCGAAGACTACCTGGCTGCGATCCAGGAGAACGCAACGCCGCCTCGCATTGGCATTCCGCGCGCATTTTTCTTCGACGATCTCGATCCGGAGGTCGCATCTGCCGTCGATCAGGCCATTCTCGTACTCTCGACTCTTGCCCGGGAAGTTCGCGATGTTTCCCTTTCCGTCCCGACGGACCGCAGCCTCCAGGCTGCGGAGTCGTACGCTTACCACGCGCAGTTCCTGGCGGACAGCTCTCACCTCTACCAGCCGGAGACTCTGCGTCGCATCCGCTCGGGCGAGAATGTCACCGCTCGCGAAGTCGAGAAAGGACGGCGCGAGTTGGAACAAGCCCGTCGCGACATCCAGAAGATATTTGAGGAAGTGGACGTCCTGGTCACCCCAACCACGCCGGTCGCCGCGCCTCCCATGGCCCCACTCAGGCAGTCCCCGGACTTGCTGCGTCCATGCGAAATCCTGTTGCTGCGCAATACGCGTCCCGCCAATGTCTGGGGATTGCCGGCCATTTCCGTGCCCTGCGGTTTCACGCACACCGGCCTGCCCATTGGGTTGCAGATCATTGGCCCGCCCTGGGCGGAAGCGGCGGCCCTGCGGCTCGCCCACGCTTATGAACAGGCCACCGTGTGGCACAAACGGCGGCCCGCGATGTGCGCCGGGCAGAACTAGAAGGGTGCACATCAGCACCGTCTCACGGCGTCCATTACTATGTTTCGGTGCCCGGTGCGCGACGCAAACACCGCCAGCTTGAGATTCTCCGAGGCAGTTTCCGTGTTTTTCCTCCCTGGCTGGTTCACGGATTTTCCACCCGTCTCGGCGGCGTATCACGGGTCTATGGAGGAAGCGCCCTAAACCTCGGCTTCACGAAACATGACACGCGCGCTGCGGTCGAGCGCAACCGCCGGGCATTTCTGCGCCAGCTTGGCGCGGCCGATGGCAGGAATGTCTGGCCACTGGTGACTCTTCGCCAGATTCATTCCGATCTCATCCACTGTGTTTCCGTCTTGCCGAAACAGCAGCTTGTGGGCGATGGCCTCATTTCTGCCACCCCTGGCCTGCTGCTTGCGATTCAGACTGCCGACTGTCTTCCCGTGATTCTGTTCGATGCCAAACGCCGTGCCGTAGGAGTCTTCCACGCTGGCTGGCGAGGGACGATCAAACGCATCGTGGAAAAAGGCGTGGGGGAAATGCGGCGCTGGTTTAAGACCGATCCTCGCGACCTGCATGCCGTGATCGGTCCGGGAATTCGGGCCTGCTATCAGGTAGGTCCCGAGGTGCGGGAACAATTCGAATCGCAGTTCGCCTACTCCGCCGATCTGTTCCGCGAAGTCAAGGAATCCGACCCGGTTCGCGAAAAGTATCCTTTGCTGTTCCTCACCGCCCGCGCTCCCGGGCACAGCGACTTGCCAAAGAAGATCTTTCTCGATCTGGTCGAAGCCAACCGCCACCAGCTCATCGCCGCCGGAGTTCCGAAGAAGAGCATCACCGCTTCACCGCTTTGCACGGCTTGCCGCACCGACCTGCTTTTTTCCCACCGCGCGGAGAGTGGAATGACAGGAAGAATGATGGGAGTGGCTGGAATCAGAGAATGAACGCCATCAAATCCGGCGGACTTTCCTACCGTTTCGCGTTCTGCAGGCGCTGCTCCAGCGCTGCCACCTCGTGCCGCAGTCCTTCGGGCAGGCGATCGCCAAACTTGGCGAAGTGTTCCTTGATTAAAGGCACTTCCGCTTGCCATCCCTGAGTATCCACACTCAGCAAGTGGGCGAGCGCGGCAGGGGAAATGTCGAGGCCGCGAGTGTTGAGGTCGGCGGGAGCGGGAACGCGCCCAATCGCGGTGTCCACGGCATGTGCCTTGCCGGTACAGCGTCCAAAGATCCACTCGAGCACGCGGCTGTTCTCGCCGTAGCCGGGCCACAGGAACTTGCCGCCTTCATCCTGCCGGAACCAGTTCACGTAATAAATCTTCGGAAGCTTGGAGGCGTCGGCGCGCTTGCCGATCTCGAGCCAATGGGAGAAGTAGTCGCCCATGTGGTAGCCGCAAAAAGGAAGCATGGCCATCGGATCGCGGCGCAGTTGTCCTACTTTTCCCGCGGCTGCCGCCGTAGTTTCGCTGCTGGCCGTTGCCCCCAGAAAAGTGCCGTGTTGCCAGTCGAAGGCCTCAGTCACCAGCGGCACCACGCCGGCGCGGCGGCCGCCAAAAAGAATTGCGTCAATCGGTACGCCTCTCGGGTCTTCCCACTCGGGTGCGATTACCGGGCACTGCCTGGCAGGGGTGGTAAAGCGGGCGTTGGGATGTGCGGCCTTGCGGCCCGAAGCGGGCGTCCACGGACGGCGCAGCCAGTCCATCAGTTCTGCCGGCTTTTCGTCCGTCATGCCTTCCCACCAAACGTCGCCATCCGGAGTCATGGCGCAGTTAGTGAAGATGGAATTCCGGGTTGCAGTCAGCATGGCATTGCGGTTCGACTTCATGCTGGTTCCCGGGGCTACGCCGAAAAATCCGTACTCCGGATTGATGGCATGCAGGCGGCCGTCCGCGCCGAACTTCATCCAGGCGATGTCGTCGCCGACCGTCTCCACCTTCCAGCCGGGAATCGTCGGAATCAGCATGGCCAGGTTGGTTTTGCCGCAGGCGGACGGAAATGCGCCGGTAAAGTACTTCGCCTCGCCCGAGGGGCTGGTCATCTTCAGGATGAGCATGTGCTCGGCCATCCAGCCTTCGTCGCGCGCCTGTACCGAGGCGATACGCAGTGCGTGACACTTCTTACCCAGCAAGGCATTGCCGCCGTACCCGGATCCGAACGACCAGATTTCCCGGGTTTCAGGGAAATGGCAGATGTACTTGTGTTCCGCATTGCAGGGCCAGGTTGAGTCCTGCTGATTGGGCGCCAATGGTGCGCCGATGGAATGAAGCCCGCGCACGAACTCGCCATCGTCCCCTAGCACGTCAAGCACTCGCGTCCCGACCCGCGCCATGATGTGCATATTCGCGACCACGTAAGGAGAATCGGTGATCTCAACGCCGATTTTGGCAATCGGGGAACCAATTGGTCCCATGCTGTAGGGAATCACATACATGGTGCGACCGGTCATGGCCCCGGCATAAAGCGCCGTCAACCGCTTTTTCATGGCGGCCGGATCTTCCCAGTTGTTGGTCGGACCCACATCTTGCTTCGATCGCGCGCAAATGAAGGTCCGGTCTTCTACGCGCGCCACATCGGCCGGATTCGACCGCACCAGGATGCTATTCGGGCGCTTCTCGGTGTCCAGAGGAATGGCCGTGCCGGTGAGAGTCATCAGCCGCAGCATGTCCTGATATTCCTGGTGGGAACCATCGCACCAGTGCACTCGTTCGGGCGTGCACATGCGAGCGACTTCCTCAACCCATTGCGCTAGCTTTTTGTGCCTGTGTTCGCTGCTCGCCGGTTCGACTTCCACCGTAGGACTGGACATGAGAAAGGTCTCCTTACGCAACTGAGCAAATGTGCCTCACCGCGGAAAAACATGGCGGAGTTGGGCAGAGGCAGCGGATCCGCGATTAATGCCCTCGGCGGCGCTGTGCGAAGCAATACCCATTTTCACATTTTCCCCCTTTTGGCGGGGTCTTCCAAGTGTCAGCTGAGGAAAGTTGCGGCACAGCCTGCGGGATATGCCCTATTCGGGATGTATTCGCCGATGTAAGTATTTGTGCTACAACCGCTTGGCATTGAGAACACCGGGATGGGATTGTTCCCGAAATGTTTTCGGCTCAGGGCTGGCCAATGATCGCGGCTTCTGCTTCGGCCACGACCGCATCCAGATGCTCGAAAGTCTGGTCCACCGTGAGCGAGTACATCTCGCGGCCGATTCCTTCGCCGGATTCGAGCGCCGTTTTCAGATAATGCCCGGCGATCTCGACCGCCAACGGATCCGTGATCACTTTGCCGGTGCGGTTCTTGTACTCCACCCATGCGGGTAGAGGCAGAGAGATCCAGACGGTGCGGCCGTCCACCAGGAACTTAATGTCCACCGCGTCCGCGTGTCGCGTCGCAATCGCCACGATCAGCGCCTGGTAGATGCAATGGACTTCCTTCCTGGTCCATCGGTCGAGCGCATGGAAATTTTGGTACACAGGAAAACTATAACGAAGCGGACCGGCGGGGAGCAAACCGGATTGCCATGGTGTGGATTATCATCATGAAGGGAATTCGATGAAAAATCTCGGCATTCTCATTTCGGGACGCGGCTCGAATTTCGTGGCCATCGCAAGAAACGTTGCCTCAGGCGCAATCCCGAATGCGCGTATTGCGGTGGTCATCTCCAATCGTCCCGATGCGGCAGGCATCGAAACCGCTCGAAGTATGGGACTTGCGACCCTCGTTATCCCTTCCAAAGGTCTCGAACGCGAGGATCACGATCGCGAAATTGTCGCCGCCCTGCAGGAATACAAAGCAGACCTCATCTGCCTTGCCGGATACATGCGGCTGCTTTCTCCCTGGTTCGTAAAGCAGTTTCCCCATCGCATTCTCAACATTCATCCATCGTTGTTGCCGGCTTTTCCGGGACTGGAGGCGCAGCAACAGGCATTTGCCTATGGTGTGAAGGTTTCGGGCTGCACCGTGCATTTCGTGGATGAAGAACTCGATCACGGCGCGATCATCGTGCAGAAAACTGTGCCCGTTCTCGACACCGATGATGAGCACACGCTGGCAGACCGCATTCTGCAGCAGGAACACATCGCCTATAGCGAAGCCATCCGTATTGTTCTCGAAGGAAAATTCAACGTCACGGGAAGAAGATTGACCAGAAAGACGACTGCCTAGCGGCATTTTCAGACCGGGATTTCAGTCCTGCTGAGGCAATCTTTATAATGACTTGCGATGACGACCTTTGCTCCGGTTGATCAGCAACTGGCTTACATCAAAAAGGGTTCCGCGGAGATCGTGAAGGAATCCGAGCTGCACGCGAAACTGGAGAAGTCGCGCGCTTCCGGAAAGCCTCTGCGTGTGAAAGCAGGATTTGATCCTACCGCGCCGGATCTGCACCTCGGTCACACCGTGCTTCTGCGCAAGCTGAAGCATTTTCAAGATTTAGGTCACACCGTGATTTTTCTGATCGGAGATTTCACGGGCATGATCGGCGACCCAACCGGCCGCTCGGTGACGCGCCCGCCTCTTTCCCGCGAACAGATCGAGCAAAACGCGGAAACCTATAAGGCACAGGTATTTAAGATTCTTGATGCACAGAAAACCGTAGTTGATTTCAACAGCCGTTGGTTTTCGAAATTCAGTGCGGAGGATTTCATCCGCCTGGCCGCGAAGTACACCGTTTCGCAAATGCTTGAGCGCGAGGACTTTCACAAGCGTTTTCGGGAAGAAAAACCGATTGCGGTGCATGAACTTTTGTATCCGCTGGCGCAGGGGTACGACTCGGTTGCGCTTGAAGCTGACGTCGAGCTCGGCGGCACCGATCAGAAGTTCAACCTGCTGGTAGGGCGGGAGTTGCAGCGAAGCTACGGCCAGGAACCGCAGGTCGTGCTTACCATGCCGATCCTTGAAGGGCTGGATGGCGTGCAGAAAATGTCAAAGTCGCTGGGGAATGCAATTGGAATTCATGAGCCGCCGCTCGAAATGTACGGCAAGATCATGTCCATTTCCGACGATATGATGTGGCGCTACTATGAGTTACTGACCGATGTGCAGGTTGCGGAAATCGAGAAGATGAAGCGCGAGGCGCATCCCATGCAGGCCAAGAAAGACCTCGCGGGAAGAATCGTGACTGATTTTCATTCCGCGGATGCGGCGGCGAAGGCGCGCGAGGATTGGGCCGCGCAGTTTCAGAAAGACCAAGTGCCGGAAGATGTTGAATTTGTAGAGATTGCAGTGGGATCGATCGGTCCTGCGACGGGAGACGCAGGCGCTCTTCGCCGGGTCGGCGATTCTGCGCGCGATTTTTGCCCAATTCGGATTGACAAGCTCATTCGACAGGCGGGCCTGGCTGCTTCGAACACTGAGGCAGCGGCCAAGGTAAAGGCGGGAGCTGTGCATATTGATGCGGAAAGCATTGGCGCGCAGGAAATGTCCGCGTTACTGCCTTTGAATCATGATGTTGTAGTTCGCGTGGGGCGGCGCATGAAGAGGATTCGCCTGGTGGAGAAAACCTAAGTAGCAGATTCCTCACCGCTCCGGAGCGAAAAGATTTTGGGAGTTCCTGAGCCACATCGAAACTTTCCCGAACCCCCACGCGTACAATTCCAGTGTGTAGGCCTGCGGGAGAGGCCTCGCCATGGAAGCCCACTTCGCCGAGGGTACGCCGCAAGCCACCACTACAGATCCAGTCCTCGTTGCAGAACCTGCCGCCTCAACTCCAGTGTGGAAGACGATTTTTCTTGGCCCGGGCGGGCTGCGAGCAGGATGGCGACTGCTGATATTTATCGGCATCTTGTGGGCGATTTTCAACGGCATCTCCCAGGGACTGCGGTTGCTGCATCTCAGTCCAGCCAGAGGCGCTGCAACGGGAAGCGAACTTATTCCGAGCCGCATGATCGTGTTCGAAGCGGTCAGTTTCCTGGTTTTCTGCGTGGCGGCGCTGATCATGGCGCGGATTGAAGGCCGGAAGTTTGGCCAGTATGGCCTGCCGTGGATTTCGGGCCTGGGAAGAGAAGTTCTGGTGGGCGCGATCTGGGGTTTTCTGACCATCAGCGGGACGCTGCTTGCGATCTTTGCCTTTCACGGTTTTCGCGTCACCGGCCTGGCAATTCACGGAAGCACGATCGTCAGTTCAGTATTGCTGTGGAGCGTGACATTTCTGCTGGTCGGCCTGTTCGAAGAATTTTCTTTTCGTGGCTACCCGCAGTTCACGCTGACCACCGGAATCGGTTTTTGGCCCACCGCCATTCTGTTTTCGTCGCTGTTTGGTTTTGGACATCGCAACAACCACGGCGAAAACATCTTCGGAGTGTTATCGGTGGTGCTGTTCGGCCTGCTGTTTTGCCTGATTCTGCAGCGCCGGGGAAATCTCTGGTGGGCGGTAGGTTTTCACGCCGGCTTTGACTGGGGACAGACTTTTTTTTACGGCGTGCCGGACAGCGGGTTACTGCCGTATCACAACCTGCTGAATTCGTCGTTCAGCGGTCCGAGTTGGCTGACGGGCGGCAGCGTGGGCCCGGAGGCCTGCGTTTTCATGCCCTTCGCACTGCTGATCGTCGCAGTACTTTTCGCGCGGCGATATCCGGAGACGCGTTACCGGACTTCCGCCGTGCCGCCGCTGCCGGCTGTCCCGGCTTAGGCTCCAGCAGATTCAGGCTCTGGCGTTCGGCTCCTGCTAGACTCTTGTCATCTTTTCGTTTGTCATTCTTCGCGATTGCGGGAGCTTTCCTTTCATGTCCGAACCTGTCACGCCAACCGCGCGCACGCGTGTGGTGCGCGAGCCGCAGCGCGCCGTCTATGACCGCGCGGCCGCCTACGCGATTCTCGACGAAGGCATCGTATGCCACGTCGGCTTTGTGGCCGAGGGCCAGCCGTTTGTCATTCCCACCGCGTATGGACGAGCGGGCGACAACTTGTACATACATGGGTCGGCGGCCAGCCGCATGCTGCGCAATCTCGATGAGGGCATCGCGGTCTGCGTGACGGTTACGCTGCTGGACGGGCTGGTGCTGGCTCGGTCGGTGTTCAATCACTCGATGAATTACCGCTCGGTGGTGGTGCTGGGCACGGCGGTTGCGGTGCGGGAGCCGGCGGAGAAACTGGCCGCATTGCGCGCTCTTTCAGAGCACATCCTGCCCGGCCGCTGGGCGGAATCGCGCCAGCCCAACGAGCAGGAACTGAAAGCGACGCTGGTGATGCGCCTGCCGATGGAAGAGTTCTCCGCCAAAGTGCGGCAAGGGCCGCCGATAGACGACGAGGCGGACTACTCGTTCCCAACCTGGGCAGGCGTCATTCCGCTTGACATGGTGGCAGGCGCGCCGGTGAACGATTCCCGGCTCGACCCGGCGCAATCCGTTCCGGCGTACGTGGCGCGATATACCAGGAAGAAGTGAGGAGCGACCGGGAGCAAAGCCGCAGGCGGCAATTGGCCGGAGTGATGCCAGACATGGCAGTTGGACATCGAGGTTGAACATGGCGCTGAGGAAACGCGGTAAACTGCAGATACCGCAGGCGCGGAGGGATGCGTGAGCGGTTGAAACGGGTGGTCTTGAAAACCACTGTACGGGGAACCGTACCGGGGGTTCGAATCCCTCTCCCTCCGCCATTCTTCATTTTTCGCGCATTCGAAGATGACGTCGAAGGGCTTTTTATATGTAGGCCAAAGACTTACGCCATCTGTCGAGCAGTTCGAAAGTACACTTTTCAGCAATTGCGCCCTTTCCGTGTCACTTGAGCTAAGGTAAATAGAATGAGCGTTTTGCGCGAGTTCTAAAATCCTGCGTGCTGAGCCAACCGAACTTGCCGTTAGCGGGCTTGACGCGGCTTCCAGCATGGCTTTCAGACGCATTTCCTCCTGCCGCCACTCGTGCATTTTGCGCTCATAGACGCCCTCGTCTACCTTCCCAAGAAGCTTCTCCTCGTAGCTCTTGTCCATGAGTGTCCTGGTCAGCGAAAGCCGTTGATTGAGGCTACTCAACTCTTTTTCCCGCGCCTTGTCCACGTTGGCCTGGTCCGCTTCGATTGAGTTTGCGATGCTGGTTGCAACCTCTTCGGGGATTCGGATGTTCTGCAAGAGAACCGCCAACGCCTCAGATAACCTGGGCTGGGGCATGTAAGGAGTGGGACAAGGTCCCCGTCCGTGAGTGCAGTGGTAATAGATATATTTGGGAATTATCCATTTAACTACCTAACCTATTATGCCACAGCCTCTTGGCTGTGAACGTGTTTTGCTGAATATTTCAGAACTTTGCGCACTAAATCCATGTCGAGTCTAGCGTCATCATGAGTGCGAACCCGTCGTTCCATGTCGATCCAGAACGGCTTCTTGCAGACCGTTTCTATCTTGCGAATCTGCTCGATTACGTTGTCCGGGCCAAGGCCACCAGCGTATCCGCAGGGAAACCCATCGGCGGGCGCAACCCATTTATCGGGCAGAATGCCCGCGCCGCCAGAAGCATCAAAGAGTGCCGCTACATTCAAGCCGGACGCTTTTGCGGCATAGATCAGATGATCGTTGACGCCGTCCCACTGGAAGATGAATTGCACGTTTGGACGTTCTGCCAATTTATCCGTAAATGCAGAGGTCGATGCGTGTTGCTGGGCGTGCGTGTTTATCTGAATCCGGTCTACTATCGGGAAGCAAGACGGGAGTTCTTCCCAGCGCAATTCTCCGACGAACATCTGCCTCACCCACGCGCCGCAGACGTGCATCGACAGTTTGAGGCCATGCGAGACGGCCATCAGTTCATCAATCCAATCGCGGGAAGGAAAGCGATAACTGCCTTCGGATCGGCGAGAAACCAAAATGCCCCATTCGACAAATGGAAATTCTTTAGAC
>Ga0335079_10002240_pt1 | contig 22334 bp, 24 predicted proteins | sample Lox_Sample_33_FD_206719 | JGI IMG/M metagenome (GOLD analysis project Ga0335079, IMG submission 206719) | Soil microbial communities from Loxahatchee National Wildlife Refuge, Florida, United States - Lox_Sample_3.3 | ecosystem: Environmental > Terrestrial > Soil > Wetlands | place: USA... | reverse complement strand
CTCCGGGCTGAACGGCCGCGACGTCTTTGCTCTGAAGCAGACCGCGAGCGGCATGCTCGTCGCGGGCACCAATCGCGGCATCTTCTACCTCGAGCACAACGGAAGCGAGTGGCATCCCATGAACGCGGTGGTGAATGAAGAGACTACGACTTACCATCGCAAAGGCGTCAAGAAGCCGGTTGTCACCACCGTCACTCACAAGTCCCAGCTCGAAGCCCGGGTCAACGACATCGAACTTGATTCGCGTCGCTGGCTCGCCGCTACCACAGCAGGCATCTACACCAGCACAGATCTCGGCAAGATCTGGAGCGGTCCCCTATCGGTACTCGGTCAACAGGACTTCGTTACCCTGCGGGCCAAGGGTGAAACCATCCTCGCCGCCACTCACTCCAGCGTGATGGTCTCAAACGATGCCGGTAAGACCTGGCAAAAAGGAGCCCTGCCGTCCTACGTGGTCAGCATTCGTAGCGCGGCGATCGCCTCCGATACCCAATTCCTGGTCGCTTCGCGCGAAGGCGCTTTCCGTTCTAACGACGGTGGCGCTACCTGGGAGCATATCGTTGACGGCCTGCCCGCCAAGGACATCACCTCGGTCAGCTTCGATACCACGCATAAACGTCTGCTCGCGACCAGCGACCAGACAGGCGTGATCTTCGTGAGCACCGACGGAGGGCGCACCTGGCAGCGCGGTCCCGACAGCGGATTCCCGCTGCGTCGTGTCAGCGTCATGGGTGGACGCTTCATTGGGGCCACTCCATTCGATGGTGTGGTTCTGCAGCCCGAAGACGAGTCCATGAGCGCCGCCGCCGGTATGGGCAACTCGGAGTAGCGGTCGCACCTGTTCCTCAGCAACCCACCTCTGGGCGCTGCCTGGAGGTGGGTTTTTCGTTGGGCTGCGGTTATGGCGGAATTTCCCGCCTAACCTACTCGATCCGGCAAAATGAAAGTCTGGCGCGCAAGATTCGATTCCAGGGCTTGCTTCGTGTAATACCTTTCGAGGGTGCCACCCTTCCAGGTGAGCAGGTCCGCATTCCTCTCCGCGAACTCCTCCCATGAACCAACCCGCCTCGCCCGCATTCGCTCCGCAATCAAGAACAGATAAGCCCACGTGATGGTCTCGTGATAAAGATTCGGCTTGCCCTGCGCCTCGGCAAATCGCTTTAGCGCGGCGGAGAATCTTGCGAGAGCTTCCAGAAGCGGGAGTTCGGAAACATAGGCAAATGCCACACGCAGGTGATCGGCATGATGAAAGCCGTCAGGCGCGCGTCCCCGCTCGAATTGATCAATCAGCATCTGATTGCTCTCGACTTGTTTTTTGCCGGTCATGGCTTGGCCGCGATCCTCGGGTTTTGTTCTTGCCATGAGATCACCGCCCACGCTGCCCCTGCATAGACCAGAAGGGCTCCGACGTCGTACCACCCGCGCAATAAATGCACGGCGATGGCGAATGCCAGCACCAGGATCAGCATCCATCCCCCAATGATCACGGTTCGGGGGATCAGGAAAATAATCGCGGCAATCATTTCAGCCCACGCCAATCGCAGGTGCACAACCTGTGGCAAACCGGTTTTCGCAAAGGCCACGGCGGCGGAAGCCGAAAACGCGAAGCGCACCGATTCCGCCAGCAATACCAGGCCCAGGATCCAGCGCAGTGCGATCATTGCAGAGTTGGCGCGATTGGCTGTCATCTCTTTTTCCCCAACGGCCTCTTGCTTGTGATCGGAGTCTTCACATTTTTCGACTTGCCCTCGATCAAATGGTGGCTCGCCCGCCAATCCAGATCGAGTCCGTAGAATCTTTTCAGTTCGCGAATGCGAGAGAGTGATTGCGGACTAAAAGGCGTTTTTCCATCGAAGGCGTGCAGCACGATCCCCTCTAACAGATCGCCCAGCGTTATGTCGTGGTACTCGGCAAAACCTTTGAGCACTTTGAGGATGCGTTTTTCCATCCGCACTCCGGTCTGCACTCGCTCAATCAGCAGATTGGATTCATCAATCATAGTACCAATGTACCATGGTAACAAAAACCGGAACAATCAGAAATGGAAGGCGAGGGTTTAAGACCGATAAAGCAGGTGGGGGAGATGGCACAGAGGTACCAAGCACCAACGATTCCGGAACCCGAAAAGCGATGAAACCGCTTCAGCTACAATTTCTCTATGGCTTTCGCCGGGGCTCGGCCTTCGTCCAGGTGGTGGTTGATGAGAACGTGGATCGGGGGGCGATTGAGTTGCCGCATTCGAGCGCTGGGTATCGCGATCCTGCTGCTCTTGCTACTTGCGATCGGCTCCTGCGGCCGCCAAACCGGCATTCCCGATTCCGATACTTCTCAAAAACTTCCCTTCGATCGCGAGCCCTCCAAAGGAACCACCCCGACACAATCTTTGATTCCACCGATTCGAGTGCCCGAAGGCACCTCTTTGACCGTTCGTCTCGCCCAGCCAATTTCCAGTGCCTCCGCTCGCCCTGGAGACAGCCTCGATTGTTCTCTCGATGATCCCATCGTCATCGACGACCAGATTCTCATTCCCCGTGGCTCACCCATCAAGGGCCGTGTCCTGGATGCCAAGGCCTCCTCGGCTGCAGGCGATCCTGGCTACCTGCGCATCGCCCTGGTAAGCATCGAAGTTCGAGGCGATTTGCTTCCCATCGACAGCTCCAGTATTTTCTCCAAGGCCCCCCTGTCCCCGCGTCTTTCAAACGATGTCCTCATCCCTTCCGATCGTCGCTTGACCTTCCGCTTGGCCCGCGCCATCGAACTCCGATAGCCTCGCTGGAATCATCGTCCTCCCCCGGAAGTTTTCCTGTCTGATTTGTCACAAAAATGAAGTGACTGCCAGCACTTCGCCCGCTCGCATCTCGCATTATTCTTTTCCCAATTAGGGCGGCACGGTGTCATTCGCGGAAAGACTTCCCGGGTCGGAACCGCGATCTCCCGCGGCCGCCAGCGGTTTTCTCCGGACCGCCCACAGCCTCGGACGGTGGCTACGTTGAACCGCGGTTTGTTATGGACCGTTTGAATGCAGTTCCAAATTTCGTCGCCGGAGATGCCTCATGTTAAGCTCGACCGCTGCCGTCCTGAATGCGCCGCCTCAGCTCCACGCTGCCAACTTCCTCAACCTGCTGATTATTGACGATGATCGCGCCGTACGCGATGCCGCGAGCGAAGTAGCTCATTCGCTCGGTTTCAGTGTTCATGCGGCCGAGTCAGCAGAGCGCGCCATCCGTGCTCTCGACAATGCCGAGATCGATGCCGTCCTTCTCGATCTGCGTTTCAATGGCACTGGTCTCGATATGCTCCACGCCATCAAGCGCCAGCGTCCCGATGCTCTCGTCATCGTCGTAACTAATTTCGGAACCGTTCAGTCCGCCGTGCAGGCCATGAAATATGGCGCTTATGACTACGTCACCAAACCCTTCAGCATGGAGGAACTTCGCCGCCTGTTAGAGCGGCTTAGCTCCGATCTCCGCCTCAAGACACAAAATCGCCTTCGTCGCGAAACCATCAAGTCCCAAACCGGATTCGGCAACATCGTCGGTCGGTCTCCGGAAATGGAAAGGCTCTACCGCATCATCGCCAAAGCGGCACAAAGCACTCATCCCGTTCTCATTTTGGGCGAGAGCGGCACTGGCAAAGAAATGTTCGCCAAGGCCATCCACGTGGCTGGCCCGCTCCGCGACAAACCGTTCATTCCCGTCGATTGCGGGTCGCTCGTTCCCACGCTGATCGAGAGTGAGCTTTTCGGTCACGTCCGGGGAGCCTTCACCGGTGCAGCGGGCGCCAAAGATGGATTGCTTTCGATTGCCGAGGGCGGAACAGTTTTCCTCGATGAGATCGGCGAACTCCCCATCGATCTCCAGGCCAAGCTCCTGCGCGCCATTCAGGAAAAAGAAATTCGTCCCGTCGGCAGCACCAAACAGATTCCCATCAACGTCCGCATTCTGGGAGCAACCAATCGCGACCTCGAACAAGCCGTCAGTGAAGGCACCTTCCGCCGCGATCTTTTCTTCCGCCTCAACGTTCTGACCTTGCGCATCCCTCCGCTACGCGAACGTCGCCAGGATATTCCGCTCCTCGTAGCCCATTTTCTGGAACGCATCGGTCGCGATCGTGAAGCGGAGAAGACCATCTCCCAGGATGCGCTCAAAATGCTGCTCAGCTATGACTGGCCAGGGAATGTGCGCGAGCTGGAGAACGCGCTGGAGCGCGCCTGCGTCGTTACGAGCGCCTCCGAGCTTGAGATTCGCGATCTTCCTACCCATCTCACCGCGGCTCCGCAAGACCCGGCAAATGGCGCCCACAACAACGTCATCGTTCCTATCGCTGAATTGGAAAAACAGACGATCCTCCACGCCCTGGCCCACCTGAATGGCGACAAAATGCTTGCCGCCCGCTTGCTCGGCATCGGCAAAACGACGCTTTATCGCAAGCTCAAGGAGTACCAGGGCTAATCCTGAAGCAGGGCACGCGGGGATTTCAGCAGCGTGCCCCAGGTCTCGTGGTGTTCGAGACCTGGGGACTTTTCAAAAACAGGATTTTAAAAAACAGGACCTTAGAAAACAGGATTGTAGAAAGCAGAGAATTCACAAACAGGCATGTCCATCCGTTTATAAATCCACACGCGTCCGGCTCCTGCCGTGCAGGTGCAACGATATGATTTTGCTCGTTACGCTCGCGTCAAGCGCCCCTGCTTGCGCCACCCGTCTCCACCAAGCCACCGGAGAGTCCGTCACCATTGCCCAAAGTTTCTCCGACGCTCTTGCTCACTTGCGCACATCCACCTTCAGTGTGGTCATCCTCGATCACAATCTGCTGGAAGCCGAGCCGCACGAAGTTTCCACGCTTCGGGCTCACTTGGAAATGGTTACTATGGTCGAGCTGAATCTCGCTCTCACCGGCCCTGATCGTCTGATTCGAGAAGTCCAATCCGCTCGCAATTGTAACGAGCGCAATCAATCTGCCGCACGCTCTCGCGCCATGCAACAACTTCAAAGTGAAATCAATCAGTCCCTCACCGCGCTCATGCTTGACTGCGATCTCGCCGCCGCGATCGCCGGCCTGCCTGCATCCGCATCCGAACGTATCGCCTTAATCCGCACCGATGCAGAAATGCTCCGTCGGCAACTCACTCCTCCCTGCGCGAATTAACAGACTTTTTACAATTCTCTACTCACTATTGGCGCAATCTGATCCTCTCGAATCGTTCCTTTTACAAGCACGGAGGCCGCTCTGCCACGACTTTCCGGCAAATCGAACGGAGGTTGCAATGGATACTCGAAACACGATCCTTTACGTCGACGACAACCCCAAATCCAGTCGCTTACTTGGCAGCGTGCTCGAAGAATGTGATTTTCGAGTTGTTACCAGGAACGATCCCGCCGAAGCTCTCGCCCTCTGCCGCCGAACCGGCTTCGATCTCGCACTCGTTGATTATGAAATGCCCACGATGAGCGGCTCGCGCCTTGCCCGTGAAATCAAATACCTCATGCCCGATCTTCCCATTGTCCTGATTTCTGGCCGCACATCGCTTCCGCCCGGAGAACTCGAATTCGTCGACGCCCACTTCGGTTTCGGCACCTCGCTGGATGATCTGCTTTGGACGCTCCGCATCCTGTCACCTCCCCGAGTAGTCCTAGCCGAGCCGCGTATTCCGCACGCGTTCTCACAAGAGCCGAGTCTGCAGGACCGGTTTTCCCAAGACTCGCCTCTCCGCTGGTACGACTCAACGTAGAAAGGCGTTCAGCTTGGAGCTTGCAGCTGAGAACTTGCAGCTGGAAGCTTGGAGTTGAGAGCTTGTAGCTTGGAGCTTGGAGCTTGGAGCTGGAAGCTGAGAGCTTGGAGCTGCGAACTTGGAGCTTGGAACTTTACCTCCACGCGCTCGGCGTCTTCAGATACGCAATCACCGCCTTCGCGTCGGCTTCGTTCATGCGAAACGGTTCCATGGGGAATCGCAATGGCTGGCCATTGGTCCAGATGCCGGTGGTCAGCAGTTTAATCATGTCGGCATCGTTTGCGGGAGGCATTCCACCAATTCGCGGGGCAAGCAACGGCCAATTCGCGCGCGGTTGCGCCGGCATCCAGGGAACCGCTGCTCCCTGCAACCACTGGTTCCGGATCAAAACTCCGTTTTCGTCGCGCGGAGTGTGGCATTGGCCGCACATCGCTACGTTCTCGACGAGATACTTGCCACGAGCGATGTCCGCGCTCGACTCGCCTCCTGGCGTCGCGCCGCGCTCCTGCGTATACGAAGCCGCGGCCGACAAGATAATGACGGTAAATAGAGCGCCCAATCCGGCTCCAAACCATTTTCGCCACGTGAACCCAACCTTCACGTCTTGCCTATTCCTCATCTCGATTACCTCGCGCAAACAATATCTCACAGCTTGAGGGTTTTGAATCCAGCCTTGGTGGAAAGCCGAGCCTGGAGCTTGGAGCCTGGAGCTTGTAGCTTGTAGCTTGGAACTTAGAGCTTGTAGCTACCTTCAGTTCAGGTTCTCGAAGATTCCCGCCGCGCCCATTCCTCCGCCAACGCACATGGTGACCATGCCATAGCGCGCTTTGCGTCGCTTGAGTTCGCGAATCACGGTAGCCGTGAGCTTTGCGCCCGTGCACCCTAACGGATGGCCCAGCGCAATCGCGCCGCCATTCGGGTTCACGCGTTCAGGATCGAGACCGGCTTCCCGAATCACTGCGAGCGACTGCGCGGCGAACGCTTCGTTCAGTTCGATCAAATCGATGTCGCTGAGTTTCAGCCCTGCCAGCTTGAGCGCTTTCGGAATCGCGAATACAGGTCCAAGTCCCATTTCCTCCGGCTTGTATCCCGCCGTCGCGAACGAGACGTAGCGTGCGAGCGGCTTGATCCCGAGCGCCTTGGCTCGCTCGGTCGACATCACAACAGCGGCTGCGGCTCCATCGGACATCTGCGAGGAATTGCCCGCGGTGGTCACGCCTTTTACCTGGAATGCGGGTTTCAAGGCGGCCAAAGCCTCAAGAGAGGTGTCAGCGCGAGGGCCTTCATCGACCTTGAAGAGGATTTCTTGCCGCTTGGGTTTCGACCCGTTCGGCGTGGTGAAGCTGACGGGAACTGGCACGGTCTCGTCTTCGAACTTGCCCGCGGCGATCGCGGCCAGCGCCTTCTGATGGCTGCGCAACGAGAACTCATCGCATTGCTCGCGCGTGATGCCAAAGCGCTGCGCCACTCTTTCAGCGGTCAAACCCATCGAGAGATACGAGTCGGGATAATGATCAACAAGCCACGGATTGGGCGAGATCTTGTTGCCGCCCATCGGAATCATGGTCATCGATTCGGTTCCACCCGCGACCATGACTTCGGCTCCGCCGCTCATGATGCGTTCGGCGGCCATCGCGATCGCCTGCAGACCAGACGAGCAGAAACGGTTGATAGTGACTGCCGAGATTTCAACTGGCAAACCTGCGCGCAGCGAAGCAATGCGCGCCACGTTCATTCCTTGCTCGCCCTCAGGCATGGCGCAGCCCAGGATCACATCTTCAATCTCTTTATAGTTTGAACCGGGATCGAGTTGTGGCACCCGATCCAGGGCGCCTTTAATGGCGACAGCAGCTAGTTCATCAGGACGAGTTGCGCGCAGCGTGCCCTTATACGCGCGACCGACAGGAGTGCGAACCGATGAGGCAATGATGACTTCTCGCATGGGCCAATTCTAATCCGTCGCTGCCTTCGGCATCTAGCGGGGGACATTCGATGACATGGTCGTTCTAGACCCCCCCGGGTGGCCCACACAACGCGGTGTTCGTTGTGTGGAGAAATTCGGAACCTCGCCGATGGCCCAGGCTCGTGTCCCGAATTTGGACGCTAACCTGGGGTGACCACTAACCACTAATCACTAATCACCAACCACTAACCACCGCTTTTTTTCAGTTGCTGCTTCCATCCCAACACGCGCGCTTTGTTGGCTTCGGCTTCCGCCTCAGGAATCAAGCCTTTCTTTTGATAAAGAATCGAAAGGCTGGTATGGGCGAGAACGTCATCGGGATCGAGCGTCGAAATTTGCTTCGATACTTCGATGGCTTCGTCCAGTCGATTGAGATTTTGCAGCGCGCGACTCAGGCCATGCAGAGCGTCGGTGAAGGTGGGGTCGGCCGCGATCGACTTCCGGTACTCCTCAACAGCCCGTTCGTCGCGGCCCTCGCCGACGAGGTCGAGGGCAGCATAATAGTGAGTTTCAGCCTGAGCGCGATCGGGCATTTGGAGAATCTTAAATGAAGCGTGCGAGGGGAGCGCGGTGAGACCGGTAGCCTAGAAGCCACCTAAGTGCTAACGCGATTTATCACCAACCTGCTAATTCGCCCGATAGCGAACCATCCGTGCTGAGAGAACTGAAATCGGGGATCGCTAGCGAAGGCACACTCATCTTTATAGACAGTCTACTGAGAGGACCAATGACAGAGACGTTCGAAGCATACCGAAACCGAGTCCTGAGCTATCTTGGCGATGAGGAGCCCATCGGCGTCCAACAAACCACCCCATCCCAGCTTGAGGGTCGACTGCGCGACCTTGCGCCCGGGGAGTTGACCCGGCGTCCTGCACCTGAGAAGTGGTCAATCGCCGAGATCGTAGCGCACTTGGCGGACGCGGAGCTGGCGATGGGGTGGCGATTGCGAAACATGCTGGCGAATCCCGGCGTGGCTTTGACGTGGTGGGATCAGGCCGTATGGGCAGAGCGCTTGGGTTACGCGCAGCAACCGGCGAGCCTTTCGGCAGGGGTCTTTCGGGCACTTCGCGAGAGCAACCTGCGACTGTTAGAGTCGGTCCCGCGTGCACTATGGACGGAGTGCTACGGCGTCCACGAGGTACGCGGACGGCAAACGGTCGAGGAGTTCGTCCGCTTGGAAGCGGCACACGACTTGAACCATCTTCGGCAGATCGACCGCATCTTGGGTGGGCGCATGGCCGAGCAGTCGTGATGACGCGGAAATACTTCCAAACAAGCTGTTGCGGGCTGACGCCTAGTCAGCAGGTCCTTCTCGTTCGGCTTATAGACGCTATCAGCCATAAACAATGTCGGCTCCCATCGCGCGAGTGGACTTTGGAGGCGCTAACCAACCAAAGGCTCGGAGAAAAGGAGCCGAACATGCTGATTATAGGTTGTGACTATCATCCAAGCTTCCAGCAAATTGCCTTTGTGGAAACCGAGACCGGTGAACTTTGCGAACAGCGACTGGTTCATCGGGAAGAAGCCTCCGCCTCCGCCCTCAGCCGGTGTCTCCGAGCCAGCCTGCCTTTACTTTATGTTCAGTTGCTCGCGCATGACGATCATCAAAGCTTGAGCTTCTTATTTCGCCAGCCCCGCAACAACGGCAGCAAGCTTATCGAGTATCTGGTTCCAGCCCTCGAGTTGACCGCTATTTTTCGCGCTCTCCATGGGTTCATTTCCAATGAAGGTGAGTTTCGTCCGGCCGTTTCCTAGATTCTCAAAGATGGTCACGTCGTACGCACCCTCGATGGCCTCATGTTCTATTCCTAGCTGCGCAGGATCAATCTTGTTTCCTTTCGAGTCCGAAAAGTACATCAAGGAAACGATCTTCTCGTACGGAACAATCTCCTGGTATTCAACCGCATTCCAGAACTCCTGCCCATCCGGTGCCTTCATGCAGCAGAGAAATTTTCCCCCAACGCGAAAATCCATCTGGCAAACGGGCGCAGTAAAGCCCTTCGGCCCCCACCACTGCATGATGTACTTCGGGTCTGTCCACGCCTTCCAAACTAACTCGCGTGGAGCATCAAAAACTCTGGTGACAACCATCCTCTCCGTCTCATTCACCGTGCTTTTTGTCATCTCTGACCTCCGCTTTCTTCATTTGCTTTACAACCACTTCCAGCTTGTCGAAACTCTCTTCCCAGAATTGGCGATAGCTGATCGCCCAGTCGCTGACTTTCTTTATCGCCTCTGGCCTAAGCCTGCAAATACTCTCTCGTCCACGCTTCTTCTTGATCACAATCCGCGCCCGCACCAGGTAGGCAATATGTTTTGAAATCATCTGCTGCGAGATTGCAAACGGCGCCGTCAAGCCGTGCACAGAGGCAGGCCCGCGGGAGAGCCGCTCGACCATCGCCCGCCGAGTTGGATCAGACAACGCCGCAAATGTTGTACCCAGCCGATCCACAACCATATGGTAGTGGATTTTCTGCGAATGTCAATTGGTATTCTCGCGAATGGAAAAATCTGTGCGCCCGCTTATTTCTGGGTCTTGATGTCCAGGCTTCTCCACAGATACCAGCAGGCGATGGAGCGGTAGGGCGACCAGCATTTGGCGATCTTGTGCATGACGTCGGGTTTCGGCCACTTGCGTTTCCTGTAGTGCTTCTTGATCGCAGCCTGGATGCCGTAGTCACCCGTGGGTAGAATATCGGGCCGGCGCAGGGTGAACATCAGGAACATGTGCGCGGTCCAGACGCCAACGCCTTTGACCTGCGTCAGGTGTGCAATAACATCCTCTTCAGCCATCTCGGGCATGCGCTCGAATTCGAGCAGGCCGGCTTTCGTTTTTTCCGCGAGGTCGCGGAGATACGACGTCTTTTGCCGCGATAGGCCGACCTCGCGCATCTGCGCGTCGGTAAGCTTCAAAATACCTTCGGGCGTCAGGGGATCTCCGGCCAGCGCAGTGAAGCGGTTGAAGATGGTTGCCGCTGCTGAGCCATTGAGTTGCTGATAAAGAATGGACTCGGCCAGGCTATGAAATGTGGGGTCGCCGAACTCCATGCGGTAAGGGCCGACACGACCGATGATGGCAGCGAGGACGGGGTCGGCTTTCTTCAGGTGGAGAAGTGCCTTGCGGTGAGCGCCTGCTCGACGAGCGCCAGATTGATCGATTCCAGACGAACAATTGATCTCGGTCTTTTTCTTCGCTGCAGCCAAAGGGTCCTCCTCCCTGATGGCCAACGAGTCTACCACAGAGGCGAACATAAGGCGAATCACAGGCGCCCCCAAGCTCCTGTAGCTGAGAGCTTGGAGCTCATCCTCACGACGGGAAGTGGAAGTAGACGTCGTGATGCGAAGCGACGGGAGTGCCGTCGAGCTTGGCTGGCTCAAAATGCCAGCGGCGTAGAGTGGCTTCTATCTTCTCGTCGATGCCGTGGCCGATCGAACGGACGATCTTCGTATCGGTCACATTACCTTCCGCATCGATGGTGACCTCGATGATCACGTCGCCCGCGAGATCGTGCGGAATCTCGGAGCGGTCGATGGGTTCGGGAAAGACGATGGGATATGCGACATGCACGTCGTGGCCAAAAATGGGTCCATCCACGAAGCGGCCGAGCGGAGAGCCGGCTTTGGCATTAAGATCGCCGGAATCCGCGTCCGGTTCAGGCTGCCGCCGTTCTTCGGGCGGCCGGCGTTTTTGCGTTTTCAGCTTCAGTCGAGCAGGTAAGCGCTTTGACGTAGCAGGAGCGGTGATTGTGCTTTCGTCGGCCGGAGTGTCTTCGCTTGCTGGCGGCAAGTAAGTGATTTGGTAGGAGTGGGCCGAGTCTCCCCATGCGAGCCAGTTCGGAGTGAGTTCGGCCGAAGGCGGATGGTGGAAGACGATGACGGTGAGGGCGACCAGATGGAGCGCGATCGATGCCGCAAGCACGCGATTGCGACGGAGCCAAGCGCGGGGGCCTGGAGATTCCGCGGGCTGGAGTCCCAAGAACACGTTTCTACCTTACTACGGTTAATGGACGTTCCAGAAGGCGAAAGGTTGCCCAAGGTAATGATGCATAGACTCCTCGGGTCGGGCCGTCGCGGTCCCGCACGACTGATCCATGAAGTCTCAGCTCCTCTACGCGCCCGCTTGCTTTTCAGCCATATCGCCGATTACCGGCAGCTTGAACATCTGGCCCTGGTAAGCTTTGAAAACCAGAATCAGCCAGATAATTAATCCGGCAAGCGAAACCAAAGGCCACAACAGTACGGTCCCCCAGCCGAGGAATGGGATGTGGCCGATGATGCCGAGGATGATCCACAGGACAGTCCACGCGATCGCGAAGAAAATGCACTGGAAGGCATGAAAGCGAATGAAGCGCTTGCGGTTATAAGGTTCAAGGACCAGAAAAACAATGGCCGGAATGATGGTGACGTAGGCCAGGGCTCCGGCGACATTGTCGGTGAGTCCCGGCGCGGCGGATGTCGTACCGGCAGTTGCCGTCGCTCCAGCGCCGCATTTGGGGCAGGTGGATCCTTCTGAGATCTGCGTGCCACAGCTCGGACAGAAAGGCATAGGCTCTCCTTAATCGAGCAAGAAAGTATCAGAGGCACGCGCCGGACGCAAGCATTGACAGCCGGTTTGAGGCTTCTTGCTGCTGGTGTACGCGAGTGTTGCAACTATGATCCGTCGTAGTTCCTCTGCGCGACCTGCACCGATACACAGCTGCTATCATCAACCATTCACCGCGTCCGGCAGAAGACTTCAAACTGACCTGAGGTTTCAACTGACCAGGATTTCGGAAGGATTAATGGCTAATGATCACCATTGTCTCCGGGCTGCCCCGGTCCGGCACATCTCTGATGATGCAAATGCTGACCGCTGGCGGCATGACTGCCGTTTCCGATGGTGAGCGCAAAGCCGATGAGGATAATCTCAAGGGCTATCTGGAGTGGGAACGAATTAAGCAGCTGCCAAGAAATCCCAGCCTGATCAGCGAGGCTGAAGGCAAAGTAGTCAAAGTGATCTCGCAGCTATTGCTTTCGTTGCCGGATGGTCACGAATACAAGATCGTGTTCATGCAGCGGCCCCTCCCCGAGGTATTGCAATCGCAGCAGAAAATGCTCGAGCGGAGGGGGACATCCGAGACGGGCGGGAATCCAGCCGCGATGGAACACCTTTTTCAGCGTCACCTGATCGATGTAGACCGGTGGCTGGCCTCGAAGGGAAACATCAGGATTTTGCGCGTGCACTATCACCGAGTGTTACGCGAGCCTCAGAAAGTTGCCGAGGAAGTGGCGGCGTTTGTAGGCGCTCCCTTGGATGTGAAGGCCATGGTCGAGCAGGTGGATGGGAGCTTGTACCGCAACCGCATGAAGGGCTAGCTGGGAGCTTGGAGCTTGGAGCTGAGAGCTTGTAGCTGGGAACTTGGAGCTTGTAGCTGTGAGCTGAGAGCGTGGAGCTTGGAGCTGAGAGCTTGGAGCTTTCTTCTTCGCCTCCTGTTCGCCTCATTTTGGCCTGGTGATGTACATCACAATCGCGGGTGATTCTAGTCACGGCCCCTTGGTTACCCCTACCCTAACCTTCATGCAGGGGTGAGGTGATCCCATGAGGGTTCTTGAGGGGAATGACGTCGTGACCATACCGTCCGGCCAACCTGCGCAGCATTCTGCGAAACAAGAATTTAAACCGCGGCTCATTTTTTGGGAGGTCACCAAGGGCTGCAACCTGCGCTGCATTCACTGCCGCGCTACAGCCACCGAACTCAGTTCGCCAAGCGATCTGCCAACCGCGCGCGCGCTCGACATCATCGATCAGATTGCGGCGCAGGCGAATCCCATTCTTGTGCTCAGCGGCGGCGAACCGCTCTATCGATCCGACATTTTCCAGCTTGCGACCTACGCCCGAGATAAGGGCCTGCGCGTGGCGCTCGCGACCAACGGAACGCTGGTGACAAAAGAAGTCGCGCGGATGATTGTGGATTCGGGCATCAAGCGCGTTTCAATCAGCCTGGATGGCGCTGACGCAATGACCCACGACACCTTCCGCGGCATTCCCGGAGCGTTTGAGGCGGCGTTGCATGGCTTTCGCAATCTAAAGGAAGTTGGCATGTCGGTGCAGATCAACATGACGATTGCGCGCCACAACGCCGACCAGTTGCCGCGCGTGCTGGAAATGGCGAAAAATGTTGGCGCGGATGCGCTGCACACGTTTCTGTTAGTCCCGGTGGGCTGCGGTGTCGATATTGCCGACGATCAGATGGTGCCTCCCGATGAATATGAGCGCATGCTGAACTGGTTCTACGACCAGTCACTCGAAGGCGGAATTGAGCTGAAGGCGACGTGCGCACCGCACTATTTCCGCGTGGTGCGTCAGCGGCGCGTGGCCGATCGGCATGCGGCGGAAGAGGCGGCGAAAGCAGCCGAGGCTACGACACGTTCGCACCCCGGAAACGGTCACCCGAATCAGTCTTCCGCGATTGGCCCGACCGACGCGCTGATGCCCGGCGGCACGGGATTTATTCTTCATCCACAAGGCAAGCCGCAAATGCCGCCCCCCGGCCACCACACTGGACATCCAAGCGGGCATCCCAACGACATGAACGCCATGACGAAGGGATGCCTGGCTGGGACCGGCGTGTGTTTCATCTCGCATGAAGGCGAGGTTTTCCCCTGCGGATATTTGCCGGCGATCGCTGGCGATTTGCGCAAAGAAAAATTCGCCGACATCTGGGCGAACGCAAAGGTTTTCAATGAACTGCGCGACACCAACAACCTGAAAGGGAAGTGCGGTTGCTGCGAGTTCCGCAACGTCTGTATGGGATGCCGCGCGCGCGCCTTTGCTGCTACGGGCGATTATCTTGATCCGGAGCCGTTCTGCGTCTACGAGCCAAAATCGGAAGCGTTGAAGGCGAAGGTCAAACAGCGCGAGAGTTGAGTTTCCCCTCCACTTGGTCACTTAGGGAGAGCCGCACGGCTCTCCCCTTTATCTTTTCGACGCTGTCGAGACCTTCTCCTCTTTGCTTTCCAGCTTGTCGAGGATGCCGGTAGCGGCGTCCAGAATCTCCTGATCCACTTTGCGATTCGAGGCGATGGCTTCGGCCAGCGGAATCGAGATGATCTTGTTGCCGCGCAGGGCGGCCATGTGCCCAAATTCACCGCGATGCACCATGTCGATGGCGCCGAGTCCATAACGCGTGGCGAGCACGCGATCGAAGGCGCTGGGCGAACCGCCACGCTGAATGTGGCCGAGAACGACCGAACGCGTCTCGAAGCCAGTGCGTTTTTCGATCTCGCGCGCCAGCACCGAGCCGATGCCGCCAAGGCGAAGGTGGCCGAACTCGTCGCGGCCGACGTCCTGAAGAACCGGGGCGCCTTCGTGCATCTCAAGGCCTCCGGCAAATTTCGCGCCTTCCGCGGCGACGACGATGGAGAAGTAGCGTCCACGCGCATGTCGCTGGCGAATCAGTTCCGCAACTTGCTCGATATCGAAGGGGACCTCGGGAACGAGAATAACGTCGGCGCCGCCGCCTATGCCGCTATAGGCAGCGATCCAGCCCGAGTCACGTCCCATCACTTCGACGACAATCACGCGGTTATGCGCTTCCGCGGTGGTGTGCACCCGATCGATCGCTTCTACCGCGATGTTCACTGCGGTATCGAAGCCAAAGGTGAAGTCGGTGCCGGCCAGATCGTTGTCGATCGTTTTTGGCACGCCAACCACTTTTACTCCATTCGCAAACATTTTTTGCGCGACCGAGAGTGTATCGTCGCCGCCGATGGCGATGAGCGCGTCGCAGCCGTGCTCCTTTAAAGTCTGCATGCAACGGCTCAAACCGTCGGAACGCTTGGCGGGATTGGTGCGCGAGGTGCGCAGGATGGTGCCGCCACGCGGCAGAATTCCACCGACAGTACCGAGATCGAGCGGCATGCTTTTATTCTCCAGAAGGCCACGCCAGCCCTCCATGAAGCCCTCGAATTCGTCGTCGTAATGAAAGGATCCCTTGCGCACGATGGCGCGAATCACCGCGTTCAAGCCCGGGCAGTCGCCCCCGCCCGTCAATACTCCGATCTTCATCGCCTGCTCCTGATGTGGCTGGTATAAGTTCGCGCCCGCGGCATTGTGGCCGCCTTTTGCTTATGGAATTAAGCCCGAACGTATCAGGTTACCACGCGACTCCGCTCGATGCCGCTGCGCTCAAGCCTTGTATTCAGGATGTTAAGATGTCTCGCTTGCAGGAAAGCGCTATGGAATTTGACGGACCGCGAAGCTTCAACCGGAATACCTCATGAATACCTTGCCGATTTTGATCGTCGCGCTTTGCATTTACGCGCTCGGCTACCGATACTACAGCGCTTACATCGCGGCCAAAGCTCTGGCGCTCGATGACCGCCGCACCACGCCCGCTCACACTTTTGCCGACGGCCACAACTATGTGGCTTCTCCGCGGTGGGTCATCTTCGGACACCACTTTGCCGCCATTGCCGGAGCCGGTCCGCTGGTAGGCCCGACGTTGGCGGCGCAATTTGGATTCGCTCCGGGCTTTCTCTGGTTGGTGATTGGCGCGGTGCTGGCGGGATGCGTGCAGGATTTCACCGTTCTGGTGGCTTCCCTCCGCCATCGCGGACGGTCGCTGGCCGATATCGCGCGCACCGAGATCAGTCCCTTTGCCGGTCTGGTCACGATGATTGCCGTGCTCTTCATTCTTCTTGTCACACTGGCCGGCTTGGGCATCGTGGTCGTGAACGCGCTCTCCAACAGTCCCTGGGGAGTGTTCACCATCGGCATGACGATTCCCATCGCGCTCATCATGGGCCTGTGGATGTTCAAGAGCCACGCCGGGAGAATCACGATCGTCGGCCCCAGCATCTTCGGTGTGGTCGTACTTTTATTGAGCGTGATTGCGGGGCGCTTCATCGCCCAGTCGGGCGCGGCGAGCGCACTTTCGTTTACGCCGCACGAAATCACGATACTGATGGCGCTCTATGGAGTGATCGCGTCAGTCCTGCCGGTTTGGCTCCTGCTCCAGCCGCGAGACTATTTGTCCGCCTATGTAAAGCTCGGCACAATTCTGATTCTGATCGCGGGCGTTTTCCTCGTTCATCCCGACATCAAGTTTCCCAACTTCACGCCATTCGTCAGTGGGGGCGGCCCGATCATCAAAGGAAAGCTTTTTCCATTCCTCTTCGTGACCATTGCCTGCGGAGCGATCTCTGGCTTCCACTCGCTGGTTTCATCGGGTACGACTCCCAAGATGCTGGACCGCGAGAGCGACGCGCGCTTCGTTGGCTACGGCGCGATGGTCTGCGAATCGCTGGTTGGCGTCATCGCGCTGATCGCTGCATGTTCCATGTATCCCGGAGATTATTTCGCAATCAATACGACGCCAGAGGTGTTTCACAAACTTGGCTATGCGACCGTGAACCTCGATCTCTTCTCGCGCGAGGTCGGCGAGAAATTGGCAGGACGCACCGGAGGCGCGGTTTCGCTGGCCGTCGGCATGGCCCAAATCTTCAAGGGCCTGCCTGGCATGGATCGGCTGATGGGCTATTGGTATCACTACGCCATCATGTTCGAGGCATTATTTATATTGACCACGATCGATGCCGGCACGCGCGTCGCGCGCTATGTGTTGCAGGAACTGATGGGCAAGGTCTATAAGCCATTCGGCAACACGGTTTGGCTGCCGGGCAATCTGCTAACGAGCTGCATCGTCGTGCTCGCGTGGGGGTACCTGATCTATACGGGTTCGATCTCGACCATCTGGCCACTGTTCGGGACGGGCAATCAGTTATTGGCGACGATTGCCTTGGCGGTGGCCACAACATTCCTGATCAACATGGGCCGCGCAAGATACGCATGGATAACCGCGCTCCCGATGTGTTTTGTGGGAGCGACCACCCTGACCGCGGGAGTGTTGTCGATCAAAAACATCTTCTGGCCGCTGACCGCGAAACCCGGCATGGTATTCGCGGGATATCTCGATTCAGTGCTGATGAGCATTTTTATTGTCGGAGTCATTCTGGTCGTCTGCGACGCCGCCTGGAGATGGTACCGCGCGTTCCAAGGCGCGCCGGTGCCGCAACAGGCATTTGGCCCTCCGCTGATGCCTTCGGGCGAAATCAAGATGGGCTGCTGCTGAATTACCGGGGACCGTCAATTCCAGGGTCAATGAGTGGAATCAGGGATTTAACGCCAATGACGCTAGTAAGCTAGTGACGAACTCGGATTAAGAGCAAGGTCTGATCGTCCTGCTGCAAGCCGTGCTGGCGCACCTGGTCAATGATGCGCTCCCAGATTTGTGGTAAAGGCTCCGCCGAGTGCTGCGTCAACAGCTGTTCCAAACGGGCAAGACCAAATTCTTCGTCCCTATCATTGGGTACTTCGGATATGCCGTCGGTAAGCATCAGGAATAGATCACGCGCTGAGTAAGGGACGCGCTGGCTCGCGTAGCAGCCTCCAGGGATCAGTCCCAGAGGAAACTGCTCCATCGAGAGCCGGGCGGTGTCTTGGGTGTGATCGCGATAGTGCAGGATAGGAACGTGACCGGCCAATGCATATTCCGCCTCCGACGAACCGTCGAACTGCAGCAGCGCCAGCGTGGCATACATATCGAGTTTCTTGACGGCAGGGAGCGCGCGGTCGGCACTTTCAAGCAGAGCCGTGGGGGTTTGCCGGAATTGAAGCGAAACTCGCATGGCAGTCTTCAACATTCCCATCAACTGGCCCGCAGCCAAACCATGCCCAGAAACGTCGGCAATATAGACGAGTAAATTTCCGCCGCCCTCGATTACGTCGATCAAGTCGCCACCCATCTCAGCACTGGGCAGTGATTTGCCGTAAACCTCAAAGGCGGTGCTGTTGAAAGAAACGGTAGGTACCAAGGTAGCCTGGATCTCGTGGGCCAAAGAGAGCTCGGTCTGCATACGTACGCTGGCCACGCCCTCCGTACCGGCGAAGAACAGCAGAAATCGAGCCCCGAAACCGATACCAATCAAGATCCCGATCGCATCGAATAGCACGCGCCGATGTACAGCGACAGGGACCGGCAGAGGTGTCGAAAGGTGGGAGGCCCAGTAGCCCAGCCAGGCGATCAATCCAACCAGGAGAAACAAGAGAGGGATAATACGAACTCTTTTGACTCCCGCGGCCCTGAGCGCCATCGCTCCCGTGCCCACCAGGACAGGCCAAAAGAAACCTTCGCCGAGCCGTGAAGCATTGAGCTGCAATAGATCGAACGCAAAACCGCCGGCGGCGCCGACGAAGAAGTACCCTGCCAGGAACATCTTCATGCGCCCTAGCGGCACCGCACGCCAGTAGGGACTGAGGAAGTTTGGATAGCCTGAAACCAAACCTGCCCACTTATCGCCCCTGTTGCTCATACTCGGTCCCTCTGTGTACAGGGAGAACGCTGCGATGAGTATATTCGTCCGCCAGGGCCGGTGGCCCACTCAAGCCCTGATTTTGGCTTGAGTGGGGATCAAGATACTCCTCCGCTGGGCAGAGTCCTCCTCCCGCGACTGAGAGGAAGTTGATTGCACATTGCGTTCCCCTCACAAACGGCGCGGTAACCCCAACTGTCGCCATCAGCCGATAGCGCCCATCTGCCCGGCACTTGAGTGTAAATGCGATTTATCAATAACTACGAAGGCATCGTCCATCGCACCAAGCCGAGGCGCTTGCTTTGTTAGGGCGCGCGTTCTTTGGTGTTCATTAGTGACCCCTGAGGATGCAATTCTCACGGCAGCCAGTCCAGCGCGTAAATCTCCGGGGTGCTGATGTTGCGCGTGATCAGCGGGGAATCATCCGGCGCCAGGCCCGTCCACTCCGCGTTCGCTCCCCAATAGCGATGAATATCTTTCAGGCTCACCAGCCGATCCAATCGATGATCCGCGATCCGCACCCGATAGAACGCCGGGGCTTCGGTGAAGATGGAATCGAAGTAGACATACTGTCCATCGTGCGACCAACTCGGGAACCCGATGCCCATGCGCACCAGCTCCGACCATTTTTCGGTCGTTCGGTCAAAGAGCATCAGCCTTCCGGAATCCAGCGTAATTCCCGCGATATAACGTCCGTCGGGGGACCAGCGCGGAGAGAACAGATTTTCGCCACCGGGAACCGGCGTGAGTTTCTGCCTCTCGAGATCCAGAATGCTGATGTTGTTGCTGACCGCGCCCAGGTCATTCACCGACAAAACAATGGACCTCCCGTCGGGCGACCAGTTGGGATCGATCCCAGCCGCCGCGCCGGGAATAAGTTCCCTCAGACCGTGCCCATCCGCCGAAATGATGTAGGCGCGCCAGTCCGCGTTTGGCGCTCGCCCCATGAACGCGATTTGGCTCCCGTCCGGAGACCACCGCGGCAATGCCGTCAGCATGGCCGCAGCGTCGGTGAGTTGAAGGCGCCCGCTGCCATCCAGCTTGCTCGACCAGAGCGCGCCTTCCGGAACCGAAACATAGGCAACGCGCTGTCCGTCGGCAGAGAATGCAAGATCGCTCGCCGACGCGTTTTGGAAATATGGGACAAATGAGTTGCCGTTGAACCGTAGAACCTCACAATGTGCCAAACCGCCGATGGCAAATATCTTCTTTCCATCCTTCGAGGGAACAGGAATGTCGAAGTCGAGCGGCCCGAACGTTAGTTGCACCGGCTGCGGCTTGGCTTCGAGCGGCCATTGTCGTTCGGGAAGCGCCCATAAGCTGCTCCGCCCATCGCGAACGCTTGAGAACAGGTAGTACTTACCGTCGGGCGCCCAGTTCCCGCAGCATTCGCGTGGCAACGGGTTCCAGTTCGGCAGCAGCGCATGGACATGGCTGCCGTCCCGCTCGAGTTCCCACAAGCTCGATGAAGCGGTTCTGAAATCATTCACCGTCGCCCGAATCTTGCGCCCATCAGGTGATATCTGCAGGTCCGTTACGTACCCTTCCAACTGTGCGATCTTCCTGGGCTCCGACCCGTTCGGCTTCGCCTCGTAGATCCCGTTTTCATGCGCGAACAGAAGATTCCTGCCATCCGGTGTGGAGACCTTAGCGTGGGGCGCGAGTGCGGTCTCGAGCGCCCGGGGAGAACCGGCCGGTAACGGAAGAAACCACGTCGTGCCCTCTTTCATGCTGCCCTCGAAGCTCGAGATGAACAGCGACGAGCCATCGGCGGCGATGCCGCCAAGCAGCGTATTTTGGAATGGTGTGGGAATCAGGCTGCTTTCCCCGCCTTCCACCGAGACCTCGCCGACGGCAAAACGATCCTGGTCGACAGCCTGAAAATAGAGCCTGCGTCCATCCGTCACCATCGCGCTTAATTGATGAAGCTTGCCGCTGTTGGTGATTTGCGTGATGCCGAGAACACGCGGGCTCGGCTTAGGTATCCATATATATATGAATGCGGCGACGAGGATCACCGCGACGGCGCCAATCGCCAGCCAAATGCCACGTCGTGACCCCCGCGGCAGCGCGACCTCGGCCCCACTGCGTTGATCGGAATTCTTCGCTGCGGCTTCTTCCGTCGACTCGCGCCTCGGCGACAGATCGACCGCTGCGCGGGCTGACCCGCCGTTTTGAGGGATCGCGACGGCCACCGGGGCGATGAACCGGTATCCGCGACGATACAGCGTCTCGACAAAACGGGGGTTGTCCGACTCATCCCCCAGAGCCTGACGCAGTTTCTTCACCGCGCTGTTCAGGCTCAAATCAAAGTCAACAAATGTGTCCGAAGGCCAGAGCCGCGAGCGCAACTCTTCTCGCGTCACGATTTGTCCCGGCCGCTCCAGAAGCACGGTCAGCACCTCGAACGGCTGATCGTGCAGCTTGATCTTCACCCCTGACTTGCGCAACTCACGCGCCAGCAGATCAACCTCAAAAAGACCAAACTGAATTGGTTTCAGATTTTCGGCGGGCCCTTCCATCGACCACCAACCTATTGCTCGTGAGTGTACACCGGGAGCACTCCGTCCGCTCCCTCATGCGGCAATCACATTCGACGCGTGACGCCTTTGTTCTCAGCTTGTTAGCCGATCACTTTCATTTCGCGGCCGAGTCACTGGCCAACCATTGTCCTGCCTTCGTGAAAAAGGCAAAGTGCGCACAGTTCTGGCTGTGAGCCGGAGCGCCAAGGAGAACACGATGAAAAAGACTGCTTGCAAGTTCGCCGCCCTGGCTGTTATGTGCGTGCTGGCCACGTTTGTTCAAGCCCAGTCGCGTATCACCGTGAATGTGCCGTTCAACTTCGTGCTTTCTGACAAGACATTTCCCGCCGGTCAGTATTCCTTGTCATCGGCGCAGGAGAAACTCACCGTCCAAAATTCCGCCGGCAAGATCATCTTCATGGCGATCACAAATCCCGTCAGCGGACGACATGTCGGACCGACCGGCGAGGTCATCTTTCATTGCTACGAAACCCGGTGCTTCTTGTCAGAGTTTTGGACGCCGGTTCAAGAATATGGAGATCAACTTCTCCCCTCGCGATATGAAAAGGAAGTGGCGAAGCATGGAGAGAGCACCGAATTCGCGCTGCTTGGGCGGCAGAGTACTCGATGAGACCTCTGCGCGGGTGCCCCACCCTTAAATCGCGCAGTTTGCGATTTAGGGTGGGTCGGTGGCCCGCTCGAGCCCGGGTCCCCGGCGAGCGCAATTTTCGCTCGCTGGGGTGGAAGCCCGGTTTTGGCTTGAGTG